>Ga0315295_10000417_pt1 | contig 36651 bp, 33 predicted proteins | sample YL17G14_0_MG_FD_204453 | JGI IMG/M metagenome (GOLD analysis project Ga0315295, IMG submission 204453) | Sediment microbial communities from Yellowstone Lake, YNP, Wyoming, USA - YL17G14_0 | ecosystem: Environmental > Aquatic > Freshwater > Lake > Sediment | place: USA: Wyoming | collected...
ACATTGATCCGGTTCCGTACAGCACAATGGTCAGGCACTTACGAGGATCAAAACCCAAATAGGCCCACATATAGGGCTTACTTGAACGAATAGGATACCCCTATTAAGAAAATCTTGATACCATCTTCATTGAGGTTCATTGAGCCGGCCGTTTGGCCTCCCCCGCCGCCGGCAAGAAACAGCATCCTCTTCTCAGCGGGTGTCTGACCCGATCCGGCATAAAACTCGACGCCGGCAGGCCACTCAGCGATCCAGACAGACTGGTCGTCTGCTCTTTGGGCGATCAACGTTCCATTTCCAACGTCGTTGGTAATGATAAAAGAATTCTGGCCGCTATCGACCGTTTCATCAATGACATCGACCTGACCATTGGCGGGTGTTATGCCCTCAAAAACCGGGTGGGCGCTATCTACTACCTGCAACATTGCTTCAGGAGCAAATTCATTTATGGTTGTGTTATTGATCCACATCCAGCGGTTATTCCTGCACCAGTACACAGTCATCAGTATCAAGGGCGTAGAAATAGAGTTCCATTGTGTGACCTCGGCGATATCTGTAGCGTAATTGCCGCTGTTACTGTTGCGGCTTGCAATGATCAGGTCCGCCGCCTCAAGGGTAGCCAGCTTGTCGGCATCGAGAGTCATCCATTCGCCCGGCCGGAAATCAACGGTATACCCTTCATTCTTAAGAAGGTCTATCCAGCCCTGGTCATAATAGACACCCGCGTTTGCATTCGTCTCCGAGATCCAAACGATGGTCTTGGCTTGGGCCGATAGGGCAAACCAAAAGACGATCCACAGGAATAAAAAAACTGTCTTTCTGAACATAATCGTCCTCCTTCAATAAGGGTTAACATGAAGCGACTTAATTTATCTCTACTCCCGACTATATTTTGCCCGTATCTGCTAAGGATAGTCCCCTGCGGCCTGACACTGCCTCCTTCCTATGAGAACCCGAGAGAGACTGGCTCCAATCATGTACGGACGACCTCAGTTCCACGGAACTCACATTACCCTAACTTATACCAGATGAGCCGCCTCTGGGTCAAGAAGAAACGTCCGGATTTCTACCCTGAAGTACAACCGCCTGCCCATCGGGCGATGGCCTGTGGTGTCGTAAAAGGGAACACCTGCCTCCCATTCGACGATAATCGTCCAGTTCTGTCTGGCCGGTTTGGCAACGAGGGTCCCGTTGTCCTCATCGGTGATGGAGTTGAACGGTACGACGCCCGAACCAACGGCTCTGGTCATAGACATCGACCCGGTTTTGGGTGTTCAGATTGACATCGAAGATCAGTTGTTGTGGAATCACAACATCCAGCATCGGCGTGCTGTTAATCCACTACCAGTGGCAGCTCCTCGTAACACGGGCCGTATGCAACATCAATTGTGCTATGATGCCATTCCATTGGGCGATTTCATTTAGATGCAACTGCCCCGGGCTGGATACGGGATTTTCTAAAAAAAGTGGGGAAAAATGTGCAAGCCACACTCAAAATAGGACCAAAAGGGTAATATTTCACCAAACGAAAATAGTAATTTCGGAAGATTGTACCAATCACCGATCTTCTTTTTTCAATAATGAGAGGTTTTTCCCTTGCTTTCTTTCCCGGTATTGAGAAAATGTACAAATAGTATAGGTCATTCGTCGATTAGGACGATTCTTCGTTTATGAGTCTGTTCTGGGGATGACCGTCAGAGAGCGCTTGCTTAAAGAGAAAGAAGCGTGGGCATGGTTCAGTCGAATTCAACAATCACATCGCAGGGTCAATTGGCCGAAGCGGTTCTTCGCGAGAGCGGCCAGAATGTGAACCTTTGCTATCAATGCAGGAAGTGTGCGGCGGGCTGTCCCATCTCATTCGCGATGGACTATAAGCCCGCTCAACTGATCCATGCGATTCGTCTGGGCATGGATGACCTGGTGCTGAACAGCAAGACGATGTGGCTGTGCGCATCGTGCGAGACCTGCACGACGCGCTGTCCGCAGGAAGTGGACGTCGCCAAGGTCATGGACGCCGTCAAAATCACCGCCCTGCGCCGTGGGATCAAACCCGCCATCCCGCAGGTAGCCTCTTTCTACAAAGCAGCGCTGGCCAACATCAAAAAGTGCGGGCGCATGTATGAGCTCGGCATGATTATCGGTCTCAAAATGCGAACGTTCGAGTTTTTCAAGGACGCCGGGCTGGGCATGAAAATGTTCAAAAAGGGCAAGCTCAAGATGATTCCCAGCCTCAGCGGCGCCCTGACGACGATGAGGATTTTCAGGCGTGTCAAACGTATAGAGAAGGAAATGAGCTAAAGTGACGGCGAAACTGTCACTTTAGGCCCTTCATATTCTACACACATTGACAAGATCGTGGAGAATAGGATGACTGCCAAGTACGCTTACTATCCGGGTTGCTCACTCCACTCAACCGGCTCAGAGTACGATATATCATTCCGGGCCGTCTGCGAAAAGATTGGCATACAGATCGCCGAAATCAAAGGCTGGGTATGCTGTGGCACGTCTCCGGCCCACTGCACGTCGAGACTACTGTCACTCGCCCTGCCCTTCGAGAATCTTCTGCTGGCCGAGAGGATGGGGATGGCCGACGTCGTCGCCCCCTGCGCCGCCTGCTTTGCACGGCTCAAGACCGCCCAGTATGAAGCGGCCGAAGACCCCGAAATCGCCGACCAAATCCGCGAAGTCCTCGACGCCCCCCTGCCCGAATTCGTAAACGTCCTCAGTCCTCTTGAGATATTTAACGGCGAAACAGACATAGCCGCAGCAGTCACAAAGCAGTTGCCCGGCCTGAAGGTCGCATGCTATTACGGCTGCCTGCTGACTCGGCCATCCAAAGTGATGCAGTTTGACGAGTGCGAATATCCGATTGCCATGGACAATGTGCTCCGCTCGCTGGGAATCACCACGCTCGACTGGTCGTACAAAACCGAATGTTGCGGCGGCGCCCTGGCGATGACGCGCACGGATGTGGTCCTGAAGCTGACGCACGATATCCTTGAGGAAGCCGCCGCGGTCGGCGCCAACGCGATTGCCGTCGGCTGCCCGCTGTGTCACGTGAATCTGGACACGCGGCAGGCGGAGGTCGAACAGCAATACCAGAAACGCTACGACCTGCCCATATTTTACTTCACGCAACTGATGGGGCTGGCATTTGGAATACCGCCGGACAAATTAGGGCTGCAAAAGCACTTTGTCAGTACCGAGGCGCTGTTGTCTGCCGTCGGTGCAGAATAGTCCGGCTCCTGCTGAGATTCCCAAGGGAGGATCAATGATTCGACAAGCAAGTCCAAAGGTTGGCGCCGTCCTGGTCGTCGGCGGCGGGGTCGGAGGCATGCAGGCCTCGCTCGACCTGGCCGAGGCGGGATACAAGGTCTATCTGGTCGAAAAAGGCCCCTCCATTGGCGGAGTCATGTCGCAGCTCGACAAGACCTTCCCGACCAACGACTGTGCGATGTGCACGCTCGCCCCGCGAATGGTCGATTGCGGCAGACACCTGAACATCGAAAAGCTGACCTATTGTGAAGTCGAATCCATCGAAGGAACGGCGGGCAATTTCACCGTCAGCCTGCGGAAAAAAGCCCGCTTCGTCGATCCGGCCAAGTGCACCGGCTGCGGCGAGTGCGTCCAGAAATGCCTCGTGAAGAATATCGTCTATCTCGAACCGCCGGCCGTGCCCGCGGCCAAGCTTGACGCGGACGAACAAATGAAGGTCGATGAAATCATCAGCCGGTACGAAGGCGGCCGGGAAAGCCTCGTGCCGATCCTCCAGGGCATCAGCAACGAATTCAACTGGCTCCCGCCGGAGATGCTCAGGAGGGTCTGCGAAGTCAAGCAGATACCGCTCGAGCACATCCTGCGGATCGCCACGTTCTATAAGGCCTTCAGTCTCAAACCTCGGGGCCGGCACATCGTCACCGTCTGCATGGGAACGGCTTGTCACGTCAAAGGCGCGCCGAGAATCTTAGAGAGGCTGGAGCGGGATCTGGGCGTCCGGACGGGGGAAACCACGCGCGATATGCAATTCACACTCGAAGCCGTCCGCTGCATCGGCTGCTGCGGCCTGTCTCCCGTGGCGACGGTTGGGAAGGACCTATACGGCAAATTGAGTCCCGCCAAAGCAGCCAACATTCTTGATAAATATCGTGACTGAAAGAGGCTCACCTATGTCCAAGATCAAACCGGAAGACCTGGGTCGAATCAGAGAAAAAATGGCCAGGACAATGAACCTGCGTGAAGGGGCCGCGAGGGCCAGGATCACGGTTCACATGGGTACGTGCGGCATCGCCGCAGGGGCCAGACAAATCATGAGCACGGTGCTCAACCTGGTCGAGCAGAACGGCGGGGAGGATATTATCGTCACGACCTCCGGCTGCGCCGGGCTGTGCAGCCGCGAACCCATGATGACGGTCGAGCTCAAAGGACAGGCCCCCGTCAAGTACGTGGACCTGGACGAGGGAAAGACCGGCAGAATCTTTTCGGAACACGTTTTGTCAGGCGCGATAGTGAAAGAGTACGCTCTGGCCGTCGGCAGTGAACGCATTGGATAAGACCTAAAGCCTAAGGGAGATGATTGAATGAAACCGTATCGAACACACGTGATGCTGTGTGCCGGGACCGGTTGTGTTTCAAACGGGGCTTTTAAGATAAAAGAATCGCTCGAACGCGAGATCGAAAGGCATAACCTCCAGGACGAAGTGGCGGTCGTCATGACCGGCTGCAACGGCTTCTGCGCGCAGGGGCCGGTCGCCGTGGTCAAGCCGGACGAGGTCTTCTATCAACTGCTCAGCGAGGATGACATTGCTCACCTGGTAGAAGAGCATTTTCTCAAGGGCCGGCCGGTCCGGAAGCTCATGTACACACCGCCGGCCGAGAAGGCTCCGGTACCGAAAATGAGTGACATCGGCTTCTTCAGCAAGCAGCGGCTGATCGCGCTTCGAAACCGGGGCATGATCGACCCGGAGCAGATCGACGAGTACATCGCCCGCGGCGGATATACGGCGCTGGTTAAGGCGCTGGCCGAAATGACGCCCACACAGATCGTCGGCGAGATCAAGCGCTCCGGCCTGAGAGGACGAGGCGGGGCCGGATTTCCCACCGGCAGGAAGTGGGAGCTGGTCGCCAACGCCAAACGCATCCCCAAATACCTGGTCTGCAACGCCGATGAGGGCGACCCCGGCGCCTTCATGGACCGCAGCATTATCGAGTCCGACCCGCATTCGGTGCTGGAAGGCATGATCATCGGCGCCAAGGCCACCGGCGCCACCCACGGCTACGTCTATATCCGCAACGAATATCCGCTGGCCCGCGAGAGACTCGCAAAGGCCATAGCTCAGGCCAGAGAGTACGGGCTGTTAGGCGAGAATATTCTCGGCAAGGACCTGAGCTTCGATATCTCGATCCAGCAGGGCGCGGGCGCCTTTGTCTGCGGCGAAGAGACCTCACTCATCGCCTCTCTGGAGGGCCGCGCCCCCGAGCCGAGAGTCAGACCCCCCTTCCCCGCTGAGTCCGGAGTCTGGCAGGCGCCGACGAACATCAACAACGTCGAAACCTGGGCCACCGTGCCGGAGATCATCAACAAAGGGGCAAAATGGTTTTCAAGCATCGGCACCGAGACCAGCAAGGGCACGAAGGTCTTCTCCGTGGTCGGCAAGGTCAAGAACACCGGCCTTGTCGAAGTCCCGATGGGCATTACGCTGCGCGAGATCGTCTTTGACATCGGGGGCGGGATAACCGACGACAAGAAATTCAAAGCGGTCCAGACGGGCGGCCCTTCCGGCGGCTGCATCCCCGAATCGCTGCTGGACCTGCCGATAGACTACGAGAAACTCGCGGAGGTCGGTTCCATCATGGGCTCCGGCGGGCTGATCGTCATGGACGAGGATACGTGCATGGTTGACGTGGCCAGGTACTTTCTCGAATTCCTCAGGGATGAATCCTGCGGCAAGTGTACCGCGTGCCGGGAGGGAATTGACGTGATGTACAATATCCTGGTCCGCATTTGTGAGGGAAACGGCGTCGAAGGCGACATCGAGCAGCTCGAAGACCTGGCCGGGGCCGTCAAGGACGCCTCGCTTTGTGCGCTGGGCGGGACCGCGCCGAATCCGGTTCTGAGCACGATCCGCTACTTCCGCGACGAATACCAGAGCCACATCCAGGACAAGAGATGTCCGGCCGGGGTATGTAAGGCGCTGATTACATTCTCCATCGACCCGGACAAATGCAAAGGATGCCGTTTGTGCGCCAAGAATTGCCCGCAAGAGGCCGTTTCGGGCCAGGCAAAAGAGCCGCACACAATCGACCAGGATAAGTGCATCAAATGTGGAGTTTGTGCTGACGTATGCAAGTTCGATGCGGTGTTGATCGTATGACGCTTCAGGAAGCTAAAGAGATTCTGGAGGCGGACGTCCTCGTCGGGGACGAGCTTCTGGACCAGCAGATTAAGATGGCGTGCGGCTCCGACCTGATGAGCGACGTGCTGTCTTTCGTGAAGTCGGAGTCTCTTCTGCTGACCGGGCTGACGAATCCGCAGGTGGTGCGCACCGCGGAGATGGCCGACCTGGCGGCGATCTGTTTCGTCCGCGGTAAAAGACCCGACCCGCTGACTATCGAGATAGCTAAGACCAAGAACATTCCCCTGTTGACGACGCCGCTGCCGATGTTTGAGTCCTGCGGCCGGCTGTGGATGCACGGGTTGCCGGGATGTTCCGAATACAAGAAAAAACAAAGTTGACGAACGAGATATGGTTCCGGACAACAAGATCAGTAAGATTCAGGAGCTTATCTACGAGATCAGCGTGGGCGAGGTCATGAGGACAAACCTCGTAACGGTGACTCCCCAGACGCCGATGAGCCGGCTGCGCGAAATCCTTCGCGAGAAACGCATTTCCGGAACGCCCGTCGTGGACGGCGACAATCTGGTCGGCATCATCAGTATCGAAGACTTCATCAAGTGGCTGGCTAATCGCGAGCCCGATTGCCCCATCGGCCAGAAGATGATCAAAGAGGTTCAAACCCTGCACGCCGAAGAGCCGTTGACCCAGGCAGTCAACAAGTTCGAGCAATTCGGTTTCGGCCGTTTTCCCGTGCTCGACCACGAGACTAATAAGCTCGTGGGCATTATCACCAAAGGAACCATCGTCGAAGGTCTGCTCAAGAAACTGGAGATCGATCACATCGAGGTAGAAGAGGTCTATCGCCACCGGATAAAGCACTTTTTTGAGGACATTCTCGCGGACAAAGTGTCGCTCTTTTTTCAATACGACGTGGAAGGCCAGAACTTCAAGCGTGCGGGTGAAGGGGCGAGCCGGCTGAAGTCCTCACTGCGGCGGCTGGGCCTGGACCCGCAGATCGTCCGCCGGGTGGCCATCGCTACGTACGAAGCGGAGATGAACCTGATTATCTACACCCAGGGCGGCACAATCCGCGTTCGCGTCGAGCCGCACGAGATCTTCGTGAGAGTGGAAGATTCCGGCCCGGGCATCCCCGATATCGAGAAGGCCATGCAGCCGGGCTATTCGACCGCCCCCGAGTGGGTCCGGGAGCTGGGCTTTGGGGCCGGCATGGGACTGAACAATATCCAACGATGCGCCAACAAAATGGGCCTGAACTCGGTGGTGGGCAAGGGGACGACGTTGAAGATACATATTTTTACAGAAGATGGAGCTAAAAGTGAAACTCGCAGAAGTAGTTCAAAAACTGGATCTGGGCGTTAGGTCGGCCAGGGCAAGCCTGGATCGCCAGGTCGGCGGCGGATACGCCAGCGATCTGCTCAGCGACGTTCTGGCCCACGCCGAGGAAGGCAACCTCTGGATTACGCTGCAGATCCATCAGAATATTGTGGCCATCGCGAGCATGAAGAACCTCGCCGGAATCATCCTGGTCAACGGCCGCGAGCCGGAGCCGCAGGCTATCGAGAAAGCAGAGGCCGAAAACATCGTGATCATGGTCAGTAAAATGCCCGCGTTCGAGCTGGTCGGAAAATTGTACAGCCTCGGCGTGACCGGAATGAAGCGATGAGGATGGTTCGAGCCGATCTGCATGTGCATACGTGCCTGTCGCCCTGTGCCGATGAGCAGATGCAGGCGACGGCGATTGTCAAACGGGCCAGGACCATGGGCTTGGATATGATAGGAATATGCGATCATAATTCAGCGGAGAACGTCGCCGCGGTGGTCAAAGCCGGCCTGCGGGAAGGACTTTCGGTCATCGCCGGGATGGAGATTACCTCTCGCGAGGAAGCTCATATTCTGGCATTCTTCGAAACCGAGGGCGACCTGATGCGGATGCAGGACCTGGTCTATGAAAACCTGTCCGGGGAGAATTATGAGGAATCGTTCGGCCCTCAAACCGTCGTGGATGAATGGGATCGCGTCGTGGGGACAAACCGCAGGCTGTTGATCGGCGCGACGGCGTTGAGCGTGGAGCAGGTCGTCGATGCAATCCACGAGCGCGGCGGGCTGGCTATCGCCTCGCACGTGGACCGCGAGCGGTTCAGTCTGATCGGCCAGTTCGGATTCATCCCGAAAGGCTTGCGGCTGGACGCCGTCGAGGTGTCCCGGCCGTCTTCGATGGCACAGGGATACGGCTATCCGGTCGTCGTCTTCTCCGATGCTCATTTTCTGGAGGACATCGGAAAGAGTTTCACCTGTTTTGTGGTCGAGAACCTTTCACTCAGCGAGATCCGCAAAGCGCTGGGCAACGAGATGGGAAGGAAAATCGTCGTGAGCTAATATGGAAGACCTGTCGCTCCATATCCTGGATATTGCAGAGAATTCGATTTCCAGCTCCGCCGGGAGAATAGAAATCCGAATCGAAGAAGATCCGGCGAAGGACTTGTTGAGCATCGAGATTAAGGACAACGGCAAAGGGATGGATGAACAGACCGTGCAAAAAGCGCTCGATCCTTTTTTCACGACCAAACCGACGCGGAAGGTCGGCCTGGGGCTGTCCCTGCTGGCGCAGGCCACCCGCGAAAGCGACGGAACGATTGAGCTGGATTCCAGGCCCGGCCGGGGAACAACCGTCAGGGCCACCTTTCGCACCAGCCACCCGGACTGTAAACCCATGGGCGATGTTTACGAGACCCTCCGCGCACTTGTCGCGGGCCACCCCGAGATCGACTTTCTATTCGAGCACAAGACCAATGGCTCAGTTTATCACTTTGATACGAGAGAGACGGACGGAAAATGATTAGTTTGACAATCGACGGCAAGAAGATTGAAGTCCAGGAAGGTTCGACCCTCCTGCAGGCGGCCGAGAAACTGGGCATTCGCATCCCCACACTCTGCTACCACAAATCGCTGAGTCCCTACGGCGCGTGTCGCCTCTGCTTAGTCGAAATCGAAGGGCCTCGCGGCCCGGTCATTCAGGCCTCCTGCGTGTATCCCGCTCAGGACGGGCTGGTTGTGCGCACCGACACCGAAAGGGTGTTGAAGACCCGCCGGATCATGGCCGAGCTGCTGCTGGCCCGTTGCCCGGATTCGCCCCAGGTAAAGGCCATAGCGCAGCAGATGGGCGTCACCGAATCGCGCTTCCCGAAAAAGAACGAGGACTGCATTCTCTGCGGATTGTGCACCCGAGTGTGCGAGGAAAGAATGGGGGTGGGCGCCATCAATTTTGTCAACCGAGGCTCGACCCGCAAAGTCGCCGTCCCCTACGACAAGCACTCGGCTGTTTGCATCGCCTGCGGCGCGTGCAAGGTGGTCTGCCCGACGGATGCGGTGGACCTGTCGGAAATCACAACCCACGAGCCCAGACCCATCATGTCCGATTACGACATGGGCCTATCTCCTCGCTCGTCCATCTACATCCCCTTCCCGCAGGCGATCCCCAAGGTCGCCGTGATCGACCGCGATACGTGCATGCACTTCCTCAAGGACGTCTGCAAATCGTGCGAGAACTTCTGCGAGGCCAGGGCCATCGACTACGAGCAGGAAGACCAAATCGAGCAGGTCAACGTCGGCGCGGTCGTTCTGGCGCCGGGGTATGAGCACTTCGATCCGGATGTGAAAAAGGAACTGGGATACTCGCGGTATCCCAACGTCATATCGAGCATGCAGTTCGAGCGGCTGCTTTCGGCCAGCGGGCCGTTCCTGGGAAAGATCCTTCGGCTTTCCGACCACGAGCATCCGAAAAAGATCGCATGGATTCAGTGCGTCGGATCGCGCGACGTGGAGAGAAACTACTGCTCCTCGGTCTGCTGCATGTATGCGACCAAAGAGGCCATCATCGCCAAGGAGCACGAGCCCGACCTGGACTGCACGATCTTCTTCATCGACATGCGGGCCTACGGCAAAGGGTTCGACGCCTACTACGAGCGGGCCAAAGAGCTCGGCGTCAAATACGTCCGCTGCATGCCGTCGTCGATTAAGGAAGTGCCGGGGACGCAGAATCTGAAAATCACGTATCAGCAGGAGTCCGACGGCGAAATAACAACAGATGAATTCGACATAGTGGTCTTGTCCACCGGCCTGCGGCCTCCACACGCCGTTCGCGAGTTGGCCGAGAAGTTCGGCATCGAGCTCGACGAGCACGGTTTTGCGGCGACGCAGGGCCTGGCGCCCGTCGAGACCTCCAAGCCGGGGGTCTATGTCTGCGGGCCGTTCGCCGGCCCCAAGGACATACCGGAAACCGTCATGCAGGCTTCCGCCGGCGCGGCTAAAGCCATGGCGCTTCTGATGGAACAGCGAGGCACGCTCATCACGCACAAAGAATATCCGCCCCAGAAGGACGTGAACGGTCAGGAGCCGCGCATCGGCGTGTTTGTCTGCCACTGCGGCAGGAATATCGGCGGAGTAGCCGACGTTCCGGCTGTGGTCGAATACGCCAAAACCCTGCCGAACGTCGTGTACGCCGAAGATAATCTTTATACGTGCTCGACCGATACGCAGGAGAAGATGCGCAAGGTCATCGCGGAGCACAACCTCAACCGCGTGGTGGTCGCCTCGTGCAGTCCGAGGACGCACGAGCCGCTCTTCCGCGACACCTGCCGGCAGGCCGGCCTAAACGAATATCTCTTCGAGATGGCTAATATCCGCGACCAGTGCACGTGGGTACACATGCGCGAGCCCGAGCAGGCCACGCGGAAGTCCAGAGACCTGGTTCGAATGGCCGTGGCAAAGGCCCGAATGCTCGAGCCTCTGCAGAAGGGAAGCCTGAAAGTCAACAACGAGGCGCTCGTGATCGGCGGCGGCATCGCCGGAATGACCGCGGCGCTCAACTTAGCGGACCAGGGCTTCAAGGTCCATTTAGTGGAAAAAGAAAACCAATTGGGAGGAAACGCCAGGCATATATACAGCCTTCCCGGCGGCGACGACATCCAGCAGAAATTGGCCGATACCATCGAGCAAGTCAAGTCGCATCCTTATATCCATCTTTATATGGAGAGCGTCGTGTCGGCAGTGGAGGGATCCGTCGGGAACTTCAAATCCACCATACAGCACAACGGCGACGGCAAACAGGTCTCGCACGGCGTGGTCATCGTCGCCACCGGTGCCGAAGAATACAAACCGGCCGAATACCTCTACGGCCAGCATCCCGGCGTCATCACCCAGCGAACGCTGGAAGAATGGATCCACGGCGACAAGCCCGAGCTGCAAAAGGCCAAATCCATCGTGATGATTCAATGCGTGGGATCGCGGGAGAAGACGCGGCCCTATTGCAGCCGGGTCTGCTGCTCGGAGGCGGTGAAGAACGCCATCGCCATAAAAGACAAGCACCCGGAAACGGCCGTTTATATCCTGTACCGCGACATGCGGACGTACGGCCTGCTGGAGCAATACTACCGAGAGGCCAGAAGCAAAGGCGTGCGATTCATCCGCTACCACGAAGACAAAAAGCCGCAAGTATCGGCTCAGAATGGGAGCCTGCGTGTTTGCTGCGAAGACCCCGTTTTGAACATGCCGATTCAGATAGATGCCGACGCGGTCGCGCTGGCCGCCGCTATCGTGCCGGGCCAGAGCGCCGAGCAGGTGGGCAAGCTCTACAAGATACCGCTCAACCAGGATAAGTTCTTCCTCGAAGCGCACATGAAGCTGCGGCCCGTCGATTTCGCCACGGACGGCGTTTTCATGTGCGGCCTTGCCCACTGCCCCAAAGCCGTCGAGGAGAGCATCGCCCAGGCCGGCGCCGCCGCCGCCCGTGCCGCAACCATCCTGTCCAAGGACCAGATCGAATTGGAAGCCACCATATCGCAGATCGTGGACGAGAACTGCGACGGGTGCGCCTACTGCATCGATCCGTGTCCCTACAAGGCGCTGACGCTCATTGAATATATGTACCAGGGCAGCATCAAGAAGACTATCGAAAGAGACGCCGCGCTATGCAAAGGCTGTGGGGTCTGCCAGGCCACGTGCCCGAAGAAGGGAATTTACATTGCCGGCTTCCGGCTCGAACAGTTGGGCGCCATGGTCGCCGCTGCACTGGAAGGAACATCCTAACAAAGGAGCTCGCAAATATGTCAGACGGACAATATGAACCAACGATTGTTACGTTCTGCTGCAACTGGTGCTCGTACGCCGGGGCGGACCTGGCCGGCGTATCCCGGCAGCAGTATCCGCCGAACCTGCGGATTATCCGCGTGATGTGTTCGGGGATGGTCCACCCGAACTTAGTCATCGACGCGCTGACCAAAGGCGCCGATGGCGTTCTGATATGCGGCTGCCACCTCGGGGATTGTCACTACCTCGAAGGCAACGTCAAGGCCGAGAACCGTAAAGAGGCAATTGAGCTAATGCTGGGGGACTTCGGCCTGGAGCCGGAGCGGTTCCGGCTGGAATGGGTCTCGGCCTCCGAGGGACCCCGGTTCGCCGAAGTCGCAAGAGAAATGACCGAGGCGGTCCGGGCGTTAGGACCCAGCCCGTACAAGGTCTAAGGATTTTGGATTTGAGATTTGAGATCGGCAATCGCCAATGAGGATTGAAAATATGGCAGAACGAGCACGCTTCTTCGACGGCAGGAAATTCATGTGGGACGGCCAGCCGTACGACGACGAGATGAAAGCCGACGAGATGGAAAAGCAGTACCGCGAAAAAGGCTTCGAAGTCCAGCGCTGCACCGAAGACGGAAAGGTGCTCCTTTACAGCCGCCGTGTGACGGCCGAGGCGGTCGTGAACCAGGGATGAATAGATTTTCGATTTACGATTTGCGATTGTTTGCAATTGGCAACCGACAATCAGCAATCAAGAATGGAGAGAAATATGAGCGCTCCAAGCATACTGATTATCGATGACGATCCGGATTTCGTGGAGGTCACGAAGGTGATTCTCGAAGCCAGGCAGTATAACGTGATTTCCGCCTACAGCTCGGATGAAGGATGGACGAAGATGGAGGAGCAAATACCGGACGCCCTCATCCTCGACGTGATGATGGGAAAGGGGGCGGAGGGATTTATCTTTGCCAGAAAGATGAGGAAGGACCCGCGCTTCGATAAAATTCCTATTTTGATGCTGACCTCCATGCGGGAGCAAACCGGCTTCGACATCCCGGGCGACCGTATCCACCCGAAGTTCCTGCCCGTGGATGACTACATCGAGAAAGGCGTCGAGCCGCAGGTCCTTCTGGACAAGATCGAGCAGCAGCTTGCTAAGAAAAGGAGCGGATAACGGCAAAATCATTGGCGATTTATGATTGCCCCTGCCAGCAACAAGCATGGGGTTCCGATTGAAAAATAATCGCAGATCATAAATCGAAAATCGAAAATTCGTTTAGAGTCTCTTAGAAAGGAGGCAGTACCGTGGCAGTAAAAGTAGCGGAAGAATGGCTGAACATCTGTGGCGGATGTGAAGTCACCATACTGGACATCGGAGAGCCGCTTCTGGATTTGCTCGGCCAGCTCAACTTTGTCCACATGCCCGTCCTGATGGACCACAAGTACTTCGGCCAGATGGGCGAAAAGAGCCAGATGGAGATTCCCGAAGCAGACGTGGGTATCATCTCAGGAGGCGTGCGAACCGAAAAGGAAAAGCACGTGGCCCAGGAGATGAGAAAAAAGTGCAAGACGCTGATCGCTTTAGGCTCTTGCGCGTGCTATGGCGGGATTCCCGCCATGGCCAATATGTTCCCGCTGGCGGAGCTCTATCAGAAGGTTTACCGGGACTCGAAGACGACCGACTCCGCCGAGACGCCCAGCAAGGACTTGCCGCCCCTGCTGGACCGGGTGTACGCCGTGGATGAGGTCGTGCCCGTGGACGTCAGCATTCCGGGCTGCCCGACTAATCCCGACCTTATCGTCAAGGCCCTCACCGCCCTTCTGACAGGCAAGCCATTTAAACTCGACGAGCGAAGCGTCTGTGACGAGTGTCCCGTCAAGCGCGAGAAGAAGGCGGCAGGCGGCCAGATCAAAAGGACCCTGGACTCGGTCGAGTTCAAGCAGAATCAGCCCTGGGAAAACACCCGCTGCTATATGGAGCAGGGGTATCTGTGCCTGGGACCGGTCACCCTGGCCGGCTGCGGCCACAAGGAAAGCGGTAACGGCACAACCGTCCCGCGCTGTATCAAGGGCTACATGCCGTGTCGCGGATGCTTCGGCCCCATCCGAAAGGGCGCTAACCCGCTGGTGGATATGATGAGCGCGATTTCATCCATCGGGCTGGACGCTAAACAGGTGCCGGACAGACGTGCGTTACTGAACAGATACATTGGTGGTCAAAACCGGCTCAGGCCGCTGCCTGCACGCCCCAGCTAACAAGGAGACATACTGATGAAGACGATTACAATTTATCCCGTGACCCGAATTGAGGGCCACGCCAAGGTTACGATCAACCTGGACGACAGCGGCAACGTCGCAGACACCTTCGTCAACGTGGTGGAGCTTCGCGGCTTCGAGAAGTTCTGTATCGGCAGGCCCGTGGAGGAGCTGCCGCGCATCGTCACGAGTATATGCGGCGTCTGCCCCTGGTCCCACCACCTGGCCTCGGCCAAGGCCAACGACGCTGTATTCGGCGTCACCCCGCCGGCCGCCGGCAGAAAGCTGCGCGAATTATGCAACGCCGTCGCTTATACGGAAGAGCACATTCTGCACTTCTTCTTCCTGTCCGGACCCGACTTCGTGATGGGCCCGGATAGCGACTATTCCGTCAGAAACGTCATCGGCATCGCCCAGGCCAATCCCGCAATAGGCAAGCAGGTCGTCCGCAACCGCCATCTCGGCTCGCAGATGCTCAACATCATTTCGGGAAAGAGCATTCACCCCGTGACGGCGGTCCCCGGCGGATTCAGCAAGCCTCTGACCGAGGACGAACGCAAGCAGCTTGTTCCTATGGCGAACGAGGTCCTGGAATTCGCTAAATTTGCGATATCCTTCGCCAAGGAGAACATCTTCCCCAAGTATCTGGAAACCGTCAAAACGGTGGGCGTCATCAATACGGGATTTCTCGGTACGGTCACCGACGACGGAACGCTCGACCTGTACAACGGCAAGGCGCGCCTGATGAAGCCGGACGGCTCCTACGAAGAGTTCCCATACGACCGGTACACCGACTACATCGGCGAGCACGTCGAACCCTGGACCTATCTGAAGTTCCCTTACGCAAAGAAATGGGGTGCCTTCTCGATGGACCTGGCAAATCCGTCGGGCATCTACCGGACCAACTCGCTGGCGCGTATCAACGTCTGCGACCGGATCAGCACGCCGCTGGCCCAGAAAGAGCTCGAGGAATTCCGGAGCAAGTTCGGCCGGCCCTCTCAGCTTACGCTGCTGTACAACTGGGCCAGGCTCATCGAGCTGCTTTACAATGCTGAAAAGGCCGTCGAGCTGCTCAACGACCCTGAGATCACGAGCACCCAGACTCGCGTGCCGGTCAAGCCGCGGGCGGCCAGGGGCATCGGATGCGTCGAGGCGCCCAGGGGCACGCTGATCCACGACTACGAAACCGATGCCGAAGGGCTGGTCACCAACGTCAACCTGATTGTGGGCACAACCCATAACAACGCCCCGATCAACATGTCCGTCAAGCAGGCGGCGAAGATCCTGATCAAGAACGGCAAATATGACCAGGGTACGCTCAACAAGGTTGAGATGGCGATCCGCGCTTACGACCCGTGCTTGTCCTGCGCGACGCACAAGCTGGACGGCAGCATCGCGGTCAAGATCGAGATCCGAAACGCCCAGGGGCAAGTTATCGACACGTTGGCAAACTGGTAAGCGGACGGGCCGGCGAGGCAGCTCACCTGAAAAAGCAGTGTCTGCTTTGTTATGAGTAAGTGCGCGCTAACTTGACAGACCGGCAGAACCATGTTATAGAGCACTGTGACGGCCGTCTAAGAAAGTGTGGGAAGAGCTTGTGCCCTATGGTTCTGGATAAGAGTATCAAGGTAGCGACTTACGAATTACCGCTGGCTGAAGAGCTTCCTGCCCCCGCGTCTTGCGGTGAAGACCAGAGTGGGGACGGCAGGACCTCGGAAAGGCCGTTATCGCAGGCTCTGCTGGCACAGAATGTATCGTGGTTCTGCCAGCTCAGATGGCTGGTTATCGCCATCCTTGTCGGTTATGGCATCCTGGCTTTTTTCCCCGGGCTAATCCGCTATTTCGGACTGCGATCACCCGGTATGTGGCCCTTCGTAACAGCGGGGATTTTGACGGCGAGCAACCTTGTTTTTTTGTATTTCGCACGACGAGCAGCAAGCTCGAAGGCCGGCGCCGGCCAACCCGAAGGCACCCAGCCCGCCGGCACTGCATCCCCGGAAAAAGCCGTCCCCAGGCGCCACTTGAGGATGTTGCCTTCCACCATCACGATGGTCAATCTCTGGGGCCAGATTATCGCCGACTTGCTGGTCCTGACGGCCGTGGTCTATTTTGTCGGGAGCATGGAGACGAGCATTGCATTCGCCTATCTGTTTCACATCGTGGTCTCATGTGTCTTTTTCCACCGCAGGTGGAGCCTGATTGTGACCTTCATGGCGATCGGCATGTTCGCCGCGTGCATCGTCGCCGAGTACGTCCTGAAAATACTGCCGCCTATGAGCCTTTTCGCCGAGGTGCCTCTGGACCAGAACGAACCATCGGTACTGATCGTGCTGGCCCTGAACTTCTTTCTGACCATCGCGATATGGATCGCCGTATGGTACCTGGCCTCTCACCTGTCGTCCGTGGTGCGCCAGAGGGACTTCGAGCTGGCCGAGACCAACCGCCGTCTGGTGGCCGCTCAGGAGGAACGCTCCCGGCACATGCTGGTCACGACCCATCAGCTCAAGGCCCCCTTTGCCGCTATCTATTCCAACGCGCAACTGCTCGAGCGGGGATACTGCGGCAGCGTCCCGGACGAGGCCATGCAGATCATCCAGCGAATCTCGGCAAGATGCCGCCGTCTGACCGCCGAGATTCAGGAGATGCTGCAATTGGCCAACCTGAGCTCGACGAGCCAGGACGCCCTCGTCCGAACCCGGATCGTCTCGAGCGACCTGTTGCTGTGGTGTATGTCTCAGGTGGATCCTATCGCCCGCGAGCGCGGCGTCACCTTCAAAACAGATATCCGCCCCGTTGCGCTGGTCGGCGCCGAAGATCACTTCAAGATGCTCTTGATCAATCTGCTGTCCAACGCGGTGGTTTATTCCCATAAAAACGGTCTGGTTCATATTGGCTGCCGGCGAGAGCCGAACGGCGAAGCAGTCCTCACGATCGCAGACAACGGAATAGGTATCGCCCTGGACAAGCTGCCTCATATTTTCGAAGAGCACTACCGCACCAAAGAAGCTGTACAGCACAATAAAGAATCCTCCGGCCTGGGTTTGGCCATTGTCAAACATGTCGCCGAGAGGTATAGGATTCGCATCCGGGTCCAGAGCCGGCTCGGCTCCGGCACCCAATTCGAGCTGACGTTCCCCGCTCCGCAGAACCATTCAGAGAACCCCTGAAGAAGGAGAAACAAATGGCTTACATTTTGATTGTGGATGATGACGAGGATTTCGCCCACACCGCCGCGGTGGTCCTGTGTCAGGATGGACACGAAGTTCACATCGAGCTGGATACGGGCGACGCGACACAGAGCATGCAGAACAGGCATCCGGATCTGGTGGTCCTGGACGTGATGTTTCCCGAAAATCCGTCGGCCGGATTTGAATTGGCCAGATTCATGCGACACAAGAACAACAATCTCAAGGACATTCCAATCCTCATGCTGACGGCGATCAATACCAAGTTCCCCCTGGGATTCGGCGCCAAGGACATCGACGAAGACTGGCTTCCCGTAACTGATTTTTTGGAAAAGCCCGTCGATTTCGATCTTCTCCGGCAGAAAGTGACTCAACTGCTGGGCCGGGCCGACGCCGCCAACTGAATCATCGACGGCTTCGTCCGCATATTGATTGGGCAGGTCCGCGTGCCTGCACAACACCGCTTTTTAGGGGAGGCCGCGGCGCAGTGGGACCCGAGTGGCACGACAAATCGATTCTGATTTTGGGATGCGGCAACGTCCTGATTGGGGACGATGGCTTCGGACCCGCCGTGGCTCAGAGGCTTCGCGAGAATTTTACGATTCCCGACGGCGTGTGCGTGCTCGACGTCGGCAGCTCTGTTCGAGAGATTCTCTTTGATACGATATTGTCCGAGAGGAAACCGTCGAAAATCGTCATTGTCGATGCGATGGACTGCGGCCGCCGGCCCGGGGAGCTGTTCTGGCTCGATATCGATGCCCTTCCGAAAATCAAGCTCGACGATTTTTCCATGCACCAGATACCCACGTCAAATCTTCTTCGCGAGCTGCGGAATTTGTGTGGCATTGAGGTCATTGTGATGGCCTGCCAGGTCTCGGGCGGCACCGGCGAGGTGAATCCCGGCCTCTCGGGGCCGGTCGGCAAAGCGGTTCATGAGGCTGCCTGCATACTTGCACAGGAGCACTTCAAATAGTCGTTTCGCTCGCTGAGGATGGCTCGGCCCAGCCCCTGCAGGTCTTATCTATACACGCTCAGCGATACACTTATCATAGCTTATCTCCTTGTCATATAAGGTTTTATAAAATCAGCGAAATAGCTTTCGGTACCGGCTGCCGGAAGGAAAACAGCCAGCCGCGGAAAACCTCCAGAAATCGTCAGAAGCAAATGGCTTTAATATCTTCGTGTGATCGTAAGGAATTCAACCGGGTCAATACAAAGAACGCTGAAAAATAAATCCTCATCATCTCAAAATCTTGTGATTTTTCGGATTGACAATTATTGGAAGTATGGGTAAAATAGGTAAAAGTAGGACTGTAGAATAAAGAAAAATTGATAATTTCAAAAAATTCCTGTTGACACAAAAAAATAAAACTGGTAAACTTGGGTAATTGGTAGAGTAGGCTGTTGTGTACTGCGCGTATTCAGCGGCTATACTTTGCGTTTTCAGCGCGGCTGTTTTGGATGTGAGGAGAGTGACGGTGAGGAGATGATGAAAAGAAGCCACACAATCCACTCCGTACACCACCTCCACGTTTGTCTTGCTCGCGAAACTTAGTTTCGCAGCGACGGTCGGCATCAACGGAGATGATGCCGGGTAATATCAGGATCAGAAACGGACTCGCCCGAAGCCAACGGATTGAGCGGGCCGAGGGTCTGGCCGTACGTGTATTGCGGCGACCGTACCGTTCTGAATGGACGTTTTGGGGGGGAGGTAACGATGAAAAGAGTAGTCACGTGGGCGTTGGTATCAGCGGCGTTGTTTGGAATGGCCGCAACAGCTTTGGCGGTGCAGCCGGCGAACGAGGAAAAGCCGTTCCTGATTGTATCGACCACGCCGAAGAGCCTTGAGCTTGAGACGTCTCCTTTAGCAATGTCTCCTGAGGTCGAGGCCGCGTTCACCGTGAATGTGGACACCAATTGCAAGCTGGGCCCCATCTACGTCTCGACCACGCCGCTCAAGCACCGAAGTGGGACCTCGATAGAGCCAGAGAACATCCTTGTCAGAACATCGGCAACGCAAGGATTTGTCGCGATGAATAAGCCTGTGGCTATTTCTTCTCCGACGAAGGGTCCCAACAAAATCGTGGTGGATGTAAAAGTCCTTACGAAGATGCTGCTGGGCCCGGCGGGAGATTATTCAGGAGTCTTTACGTTCACAATTGCTCCGCCGGTGTAGTCTGAGCGGGCAACGAAGGAAAGAAATGAATTCGGTTTTGCAATTATTCGTCATTATATATGCCCAGGATTGTGGATAGATACTAACTGTCCAAGACTGAAGACCCCCTTCCTTAGGTTAAGGACGCGGGAGAAAGGAGGTGTGTGAGGGTAGTGAAGAACTGATGAGCTGCAAGCGTCAAGGCGCTTGTGGGCCGCCGAAAGAAGCTGGCCTGGTCTTGAAGCGGCAGAACGATCGAGAATCGATGATGTTAGGTCGGAGATTTGAAATCGTATACCCTAAATAAGGCTCCGGTCCGGGGTAGAGTGGGCATAGATCCCGGAGCCGGTGAGTCTTTCGCCCAATGATTGTGTGACTCGGGCAAGGGTTTTGCCTGAGCGAAAGAACCTTAATTAGCTCTGCGGGCTCTGATGAGCCTTTGTAACGGAGCGAATGTTAAGAGAGGGAAATGAAAATGAAAAAGACTTTGATTGCGATGGCGGCAGTTGTTCTGCTGGCCAGTGTAGCACAAGCAGCTTTGGAAGAGTACTATTTCGGCAGAGACAAGAACCGGATGGTCAAGGTGGACGGAAATGAGAAAGTTCGCTGGCCCTTCGAGTACAAGGAACTGGTTGTCTGCACGATGCCCGTGAAGATGTCGTTGGGCATGTGGGTTGAGGTCGAGAAGTGCGACGACAAGAAGATCATCCTGGAACAAGTTGACTGCGGCGATATCGGCAAGGGCAGCGGCGATTTCCCCTGCTATTTGGACTGCGAGAAGTTCAACGTCAGAGCCAACTTTGAAGTGGACCTCGGCGGAAACCTCGTCAGGAACACAGCGGGTGAAGCAGTGATCGACGGCGACAAGTGGGGCACCTACTATAACAGTGGCGAGATCGTCCCCGGCGACGGCAACTGGCATGAAGCCGAAATCTGCCTCAAGGTTTGGAAGGCAAAGCTTTACAAAGGTACCCCGGGCGATGAAGTGGTGCTCGGCAGCCTTCAGGTAACGGCGAAGCCCAAAGTGTAGTACTCACTCTTCATGACGTATTGAAGAGCAACTGAAGTAAAAGGGAGGGATGAATCGAGTTCATCCCTCCCTTCGTTTTTTGGCCGTTCGGGCGAACGGGAGCAGGGCGCACAAAGGCTATGAATCTTCTGAGAAAAAGGTGGTTCTCTGGTGTTCCAAATCCGTATGGATCGCGCGATGGCCAGGCGCAAAAAATTTGCTCCACGTGCGGCTCCCTTTCGCATGGCCGTCTTGATGTGCGCCACTTCGAAACTAACAGAGGCTTCCAAGAGCGCATAATAACAGTCCTTTCGCATGTATTCTTGGACTTATGGTTCGTGGGTGAATCACTCAGGCCTGTGTATTAAATTGGGCAAAATGGGCACTTTGGTCTTGACATTCATTATTGAAAATGGTAGAATTGGCAATATCTCATGAGGGATATGCGTGAGTTTCAGATGCCTTTGTCGGAAGGGAGGGCAGCCAGTTGCCCAAGAGGGTACGGGATTACCGGTAACGGTGTTTGGTAGTGTTTTATGGGGAATTGTAAGAAGTCAGGACATCGAAGTGCCGAAGAAAATGTGAGAACCGCAGAACTGAGGAGATTAACCGCAGGGGGAGGTTCCAGGATTTCGTAACAATCGGCGTTGTTCTGAGATGTCACTTTGACTTCTTAGTGTTGGGAGGCGTCAAATGCGAAGTATAAATCACAGAAAGGATTCCCGTCTCGATAGCGCAGCGATGAACAATCGCGTCGGCGGAAGACCGGGGCGGCCCATCGGAAACGCAGGGCTGAGCCGGTCCGGATCGGTTTGGATGGTGATCATTGGGATGGCTCTTCTGGCCTCTGCCGGGCCTGCGTTCGGGCAGTTCACCGTCGAGCCGATGAAGGTCGAGCTGCAGGTCACCCCGGGTAAGATATTCAAATCCCTTGTGAGGATCAGAAACGCCGACCCCAACCAGGTACACACCATCGACTTAAAGATGGTCGAATTGACTCAATCGGAAGAAGGGGCGTGGGCCATTGTTGATCCGAATAAGACTGACGTCTCAAAGATCTCTTCGTGCAGCAGTTGGGTACGCATGAATAGCAGCAGCGTAACACTGGACCCGCTGCAAGTGCTGCCCCTGGAATTGACGCTGAGGGTCCCGCGGGGCATTCGCGGATTCTATACGGCGGGGATACTTGCCTCGATACGGCCCAGGCCGGAGTTGACCGGAGTGGTCATGGACGTTCGATTTCTTGTTCCCCTCGTCGTCGAGATAGAAGGCCGGTCCGTGCGGGCCAGTGTGGCATCCACCGACGTCGGGATGGAGTTCATTCCGGCCAGTGGTACCGGTCAGGCCACAACGCTGGTCTCCATGAAGATTGAGAACAACGGTGAGACTTTCTCGCGGCTCAGGCCCGTCGTGAGAGTCTGGTCTTTCTCCGGTGGACACTGGCGCGTCATCACAACGACGGAGTTTACAGAGACCGGGATTATTCCCGGGGCCAAGCTGAACCTGAAGGCCAGCCTCCACAAATCTCTTCCCGCTGGAAAATATAAGGTTGCGGGAATGACGTACGTGGACGGCCGGCCCACAAAAAGGATGGAAAAAGAGGTCGATTTTGCCGGCGACCCCCAGATTAAACAGCTCGCGGCCGATGCACCGCTGGAGATGAATCCCGGCGAGATCATCATAGACGGTCTGCCGGGGGCCATACGGACCGGAACGATAAAGGTTTACAACGCCGCCAATGAGACGGTCAATATTCGGGTGGCTTTGGGATTACCCTCGTACCTTCAGAGCACCGTCGTCGGCGATGTGCGGGGACAAGACCTGGATTGCACGGGGTGGCTCAAAGTCATGCCCGAACAGTTCACCCTTCAGGGCGAAGGGGGGCGGCAAAACTTGCAGGTAATCGCCACGATGCCGAATCCGGCGGCGACACATCCATGCTATTATTCTCTGCTGGCTCTATGGGGTACCTATCCCGACGGCCAGGGAGCCGGTGTCACAACCATGCCCATCTGCGTGCGAAACACGAATATTCAGAGCGATCCTGAAGCCCAGGGTTTGAGGATTGACATCCAGGATTTGGGGCAGTCCAATTTTCTTGTTGCCGCCAGGTTTGGCAATTTCAAGACGATTCATTTTACCCCGATCACGGTCAAAGCGGCGGTCATACCCACCACGGGAGCGGGGGGAATACCCAGGGCAAGCATATTTCTCAGCGGAGACCCGAGTCTGATGCTGCCGTTTGAAACCAGGCAGTTTTCGGGGGTGATGGATTTTTCCGCTCTTCCCGCCGATACGTACATTCTGAGGGCACGCCTCGAATACGCTACAGGCAAATTCGCATACTACAATAAGCTCATACAGGTCTCCTTTGAAGGAAACCAGAGAGTCGTTCGAACATTGGGAACGCAACAAGAACTCGGAGAGAATGTAGAGGTCAAATGGTAATGAACCGGCAAAGAGATTTTTTGCTAAAGAAAACGGCTCAAATGCCGATACAAGGCGGAAGGGCCGTAAGTGTGCCAGCTTATGGCAGCAGAAAGGGACGTTAACTTATGGCGAGGAAAAAAATCGGCAAAATATTATCGGGCGGTGCAATTGTTATCGGTATCGTTCTGCTCTGCACTGTGGACACCAGCGTCGAGGCTCAGTGGGGGCAGAAGGTGACCCTGACCATCTCCGGGTCGGCCGGCATGAGCGGCGTGGCCATGAAGGGCCTGCCGGGTGCACCTGTCGTCACCGATGCCAGCGGCTTCTACAGCACCACCGTTGACTACGGCTGGAAAGGCACCGTCACACCAGAGCTGGCGGGCTATACCTTCACTCCAGCCAGCAAGATCTATTCCGGTGTGACCGCCAATTTGGCTAATGAAGACTACCAGCCCGCGCCGATCACCTACACCATTTCAGGCAAGGTCAATATGGAGGGTGTAGAGATGAGCGGCCTGCCGGGTAATCCCGTCACCGGCAGCGACGGCACGTACAGCGCGACCGTCGAGTACGGCTGGCAAGGCACCGTTACGCCCATCAAGGAGGGCTTCGAGTTCAAACCGTCCAACAAAGGGTATCCCGCCGTCAAGAGTAACCAGACGAACCAGGACTATACGGGCGAGCCGAAGATGCTGTTGATTGCCGGCTCGGCCGGCGTCGAGGGCGCGGTCCTGGAAGGTCTGCCGGGCAATCCCACAACCGGAACGGGAGGCAATTACAGCGTGAAAGTCAAATACGGCTGGAGTGGAACCGTGACCCCGAAGAAAGAGGGGTACGAATTCAGCCCGGCCTACACGGATTATCCGAATGTGATCGAGACGCAGTCCAATCAGGACTACGCGGCGACACCGCTGACGTACGTCATCTCCGGCACGGCCGGCATGGACGGCGTCGAAATGAAGGGTCTGCCGGGCAATCCCATCACGGATTTGAACGGTTTTTATAGTGTCACCGTCAACTACGGCTTCAGCGCCACGGTGGAGCCGACCAAGCCCGGATATACCTTTACGCCGGCGAGCAAAATCTACACCAAAGTCAACAGCGACCGGACGGATGAGAACTACAATGCCGCCGTCATCCGGGTAACTATTTCCGGTACAACCCGGCTCGAAGGCGTGGAAATGAGCGGTCTGCCGGGCAATCCCGTCACCGGCAAGGACGGCAGCTACAGCGTCACCGTCGATTATAACTGGAGCGGCACCGTTGCCCCCATGAAGGAAGGGTATACTTTCAAGCCGGAGAACAAGACCTATCCCGCCGCCACCAAAGACATGGCCAATGAGAATTACGCCGCGGCGCCGATAACCTTCACCATCTCCGGTAACGTCGGCGTGCCCGGCGTGACCATGAAAGGTTTCCCCGGCAAAGCAGTCACGAGCGGCGCGGGCGGCGCGTACAGCGCCACCGTCGATTACCGCTGGAGCGGCACTGTGACGCCGGTGAAAGAAGGGAACCAGTTCGAGCCGACCAACGTGAAGTACGACAACGTGATGGCGGATCAGACGAATGAAAACTATCAGGCGACGCTGCAGAAGATTACCATCTCCGGCCGCATCACCTCGAACAAGAATGAACCCATCGCGGACGTGTACGTATTAGCCGAGCCCGACGGCCCTCCCGCCACAACCGACACCAAGGGCGAGTATCGAGTCGAGGTGGATTACGGCTGGCGAGGCAAGATCACGCCGACCCGGGAAGGATATACCTTCAATCCATCCAGCCGGCCATTCACTGCCGCGACTAAGGACCTGCCGAATCAGGCCTTCGCCGGGATCCCGCAGATGTTCACCATCGCCGGTGACATAATCATTGGCGGTACGCCTGTCGAGGGTGTGACGATTACGGCATCTAATGGCGGAACAGCCTCCGTGAGCACCGACGCCCGAGGCAAATTCAGCCTCCAGGTACCTTACGGGTGGACCGGCGAGCTTACACCCACCAAACCGGGGCTTACGTTCAACCCCTCCAGCATCCCGTTCACGAACGTCACCACAGATTTTATCATTAAGGAGGGTGCAGCCGAGCCGGTCGTTAAGCCGCGGGTAACGCCGCCGCCGGCGGCGCCGCCGACCACCACTCGGCCAACAACGACCACTACAGTACCGCCTACGACACCCACTGTGACGGTGCCGGAGACAGGTGCGCCGAAACCTACGACGGAACCTTCTGTGACGGTACCGCCGGGGTCGACCCAACTGACACCACCGCCAGCGACAAAGGAGGAGACGCCCGAAGAAAAGATGCAGAGAATGCTGCAGGAACTCCTGGACAAGCAGAAAGCGGCCGGTGCAGCAGTCCCGGGACCAGCGGCACGACCGGCGGCGCCTGGAGAAACGCTCATTACCAATACGTTTGTCGATAGCGACATTGTTATGGACGTGCTGCCGGCCATTGCTCAGCAGGCGGGCATGCCCATTATCCCGGACGAGAACATCACGGGCCTGATCACGGCCGATCTGAAAGGGGTCCCGCTGGATACGGCGCTGGAAATCGTGCTGGCCGGTACGCCTTTTATCGTCAAGAAAACGCCGTACTACTATCTGGTTTGCTCGGGCAGCATCCGAGACACGAAGTTTGCCGTCGTCAGCGAAACCAAACGCCTGAGAATGAACTACATCACGGCTCAAGCGGCCGTGGGGCTTCTGTCGTCGGCCTTCAGGGATTACGCCCAGGCTGAGATCGGGCCCACCGGAACCAACACGTACACCGTGGTGGTGACCGCGCCGCCCACTCTGATGGCTCGTATCACCGAAGACCTGAACAAGATCGACCGTATGCCCGCCCAGGTCCTGCTGGAAGCACGGATCGTTGTGATGGAGCGCGGTGATCTGCTGAACCTCGGCGTCGAGTGGAGCTGGCCGACGATGAAGGCCGGCCTGTTCGGCGGGGATAATTACGGCCGCGGCAATCCCGACAACGACTTCGGCGGCAACTGGCCGTGGGGCGTCCAGATGGGATACTCGCCGGATAATACGTTCACTAACGCCCTGGAGCTGACCCTGAACCTCCTGGCGGAGAATGGAGAAGCAACCATACTGGCCAAGCCTCAGGTGCTGGCCGAGGACGGCAAACAGGCGCAGATTCGCGTCTTGACCGAAGAGAACTTCGCTCTGTTCGGGCCGCAAACCGAGCTCTTCTACAGCCGTACGGAATTCGAGAAGATCGAATCCGGAACGACGCTGACGATTACGCCGCACGTCGGCGATAATAACGACGTGATGCTGCAAATGGCCGTCGAGGTCAGTGACAGCCAGCCGAAGGGACGAGGCAGCGACCTTCCCGTCGTCACTCGGCGAACGGCGAGCAATAACGTGACAATCAAAGACGGCGGAACCGTAGCGCTGGCCGGCCTGACGGAAAATCGAACCCGTACAAAGAACAAGCGCGTCCCGGGCCTGAGCAGTCTGCCGTTGGTGGGAGATCTGTTCAAGAACTCCAACAACGATAATGCCTCGCGGGAAATCGCCGTGTTCGTCACCGCGCGAATCGTGCGGCAGAGTCAGGGGTCGTTCCAATTCCCCGAACCGGCGGCAGCCAGGCGGACCACGATCCCACCGGCCCAGACCGAACAAGGAATGGGACAACAGGGATTCCGACAAGAGCTTGGGCAGGGACTCGGACAACAGCAAGGGTTTGGACAGCAAGGTCAAGGTGTTGGACAACAAGGCCGAGGATTTGGACAAGGGCAAGGACAAGGACAAGTACAAGAACAGGAAGATTTCAGACAGAGCCTTCGTGAAGGTCTGTCGAGTAATCAGCTTAGATGAGACCAAAGATGAAAGCAAAAGCGTTGCAGCCAATCGGGTATAAATCGAGAGCCGGCCAAATAGCAACCAGGCTGACCCTGTTGCTGCTACTGGCAGCGGGGATGGTTGGGTGTGCGCGGAGTGCGACAGGGATTCAGATCGTCCCTCTGAGCAACCGGAACGTGCTTACCCTCAACGCCGACGATATCATCCAGGTGATGCGGCGAGCGGGCTTTTCCGACCGGCAAATCCTGGAGTACGGCCCGGAGCTGCGTAACGGGCTGGCCCAATCAGGAGCGGTCCAGGTCAGGATCAACAACAAGGTCGAGGCCGTGTTCGCCGTTAACCAGGACCAGGGTGATTGCGTGTACATCAGCACCCGGCTGAGAGGCAATTTCATCTACAACGTGGGTTCCGGCTGGGTCGGGGGCGGCAGATAGCCCTCCTCCGCACCTCGCGGTCGCAACCGAGCAGGGCATGCAAAGGGCGCGGTACAAAGTGCCGACCGCCGGGGTAATCCGTTTCTGACAAGGAGCGAGCCGCCTGAACGATTCGCCTCGCCGGCGCCGTATCCAATCTCTATTCCCAGCCGCCATCATCAGCGCCGCGCACAAGGCGCAAATATCTCGCCGCAATCCGCCGGCAACGCAAAGAAAAAACTGCCATATTGGCACATCCATCCTGCTCCACCAGGAACATAACACCTTGCCTGACAAGCCATTACGATTTTCTCGCTTTTGGGTATGCTATTTGCATCTGCTAAACGTTAGAGTATTGGTACGTGCAATTGATTTACGCAGAGCAAGAGGTCCGCGATGAAATTTGACAAATTAACGTTGAAAGCTCAAGAGGCATTGGCAACGGCCCAGCAGATCGCGATGGCCAGGTCGCACATGATCATGTCGCCGCTGCATCTGCTCAGCACGGTCTGCAACGACGACGAAAGCATTGCCGTTGAGATTCTCAAGAAGATCGGCGCTAACGTTTCGCGCATTAGAGAGATGACCGAAAGCGAGCTGAGCCGGCTGCCGCAGGGAAAGAGCAGCAACCAGCTCATGCCGGACCCCGCCCTCAGTCAGGTCGTTCTGGACGCCCAGAACCGCGCCGACGCAATGGGCGACGAATACCTGAGCGTCGAGCATTTGTTCCTGGCCCTCGCCTCGGTTCAAAGCGACGCCAGAGAGATTCTACAGCTCAACTCCATCACGCCCGAACAGATCCAAAGCGCCCTGAAAGAGATTCGCGGGCCCGAGAAGGTAACGGACCAGAATCCCGAGGACAAGTACAAAGCCCTGGAGCGTTATGGGATCGACCTGCTGGAGATGGCCCGCAAGGGAAAGCTGGACCCGGTGATCGGCAGAGACGAAGAGATACGGCGGTGCATGCAGGTTCTCAACCGCCGAACGAAGAACAATCCCGTGCTCATCGGCGAGCCCGGCGTGGGTAAGACCGCCATCGTCGAGGGCCTCGCGCAGCGGATCATCGCCGGCGACGTCCCCGCGGGCCTCAAGAACAAGAGAATCATCGCGCTGGACATGGGCGCCCTGATCGCCGGCACAAAATTCAGAGGCGAATTCGAGGACCGGCTCAAAGCCGTCCTCAAGGAGGTCATCGCCGCCGAAGGGCAGATCATCCTCTTTATCGACGAGCTGCACACCGTCGTCGGCGCCGGCAAAGCCGAGGGCGCCGTCGATGCGGGCAACCTGCTCAAGCCGTCGCTGGCGCGCGGCGAGCTGCGCTGCATCGGCGCGACCACTATCGACGAATATCGAAAGTACGTGGAAAAAGACGCGGCGCTCGAGCGGCGCTTCCAGCCGATTCTCGTTTCCCCGCCGAGCGTCGAAGAGACCATCGCCATCCTGCGGGGGCTCAAAGGCCGCTATGACACGCACCACGGCGTACGAATCACCGACGCAGCCCTTGTGGCCGCCGCGACGCTGTCCAATCGCTACATCACCGACCGCTGGCTGCCGGACAAGGCCATCGACTTGATCGACGAATCGGCCTCGAAGCTGCGGATCGAAAACGACTCCCTGCCCGCTGAGCTGGACGGTATCCGCAGGAAGATCGTCCAACTGCAGATCGAGCGCGAGGCCCTGAAAAAGGAAAGCGACCAAGCCAGCAAGGAGCGGCTGCAACACGCCGAAAAACAGCTAACCGAGCTGCAAAAGCAGGATAAGAAGCTTACCGCGCAGTGGGAAGGCGAAAAGGGCGAGATCGACCAGATCAAAGTCCTGAAAAAGAAAATTGAAGAGGCGCAAAACCAGTTCGAAGACGCACAGCGCAAAGGCGACCTCGAGACCGCGGCCCGACTGAAATACGAGACCATCACGAATCTCAAAAAAGAGATGGAGGCAAAAGAGGCCGCTATCGGCCGATCCGACCGGGCCATCATCCACAACGAAGTCACCGAGGAGCACATCGCCGGCGTCGTCTCGAAGTGGACGGGAATCCCGATTGCAAAATTATTGAGCGGCGAGCGCGAGCGCCTGATGAAGATGGAGGACGCGATCCGCCGGCGGGTGGTCGGCCAGGATGAAGCGGTCGCCGCCGTGTGCAACGCCGTCCGCCGGAACCGCTCCGGACTGGGTGACCCGAATCGGCCCATCGGGACGTTCCTGTTCCTCGGGCCGACCGGCGTGGGCAAAACGGAGCTGTCCAAAGCGCTAACGGAGTTTCTGTTCAACGACCCGCATGCAATGGTGCGAATTGATATGAGCGAGTTCATGGAGCAGCACTCCGTCGCCCGGCTGATCGGCGCGCCGCCCGGGTACGTCGGCTATGAAGAAGGCGGACGCCTGACCGAGGCGGTCCGGCGAAAGCCCTATTCAGTGATTCTGCTCGATGAGGTTGAGAAGGCCCATCCGGACGTCTTCAACGTGCTGCTGCAAGTCTTCGACGACGGGCGATTGACCGACGGCAAAGGCCGGACCGTCGATTTCAAGAACACCGTCATCATCATGACCAGCAACATCGCCAGCCAGCAGATTCAGCAGCTCACCGAAGAATCCGGCGCCGACTGGGAAATCGAAGCGCACGTCAAAGATGCGCTCAAGCAGATTTTCAAGCCCGAGTTCCTGAACCGCATCGACGAAGTCATCGTCTTCAAAATGCTCGGCAAAGGCGATTTGCGAAAAATCGTCGATATTCAACTGGGCTACTTAGCCGAGCGTCTGAACGCCCGCAATATCCAGGTTGAATTCACCGACGCCGCCCGCGACCAGGTGATGGAGGAGGGCTACGACCCCGTTTTCGGCGCCCGGCCGCTGAAACGCACGATCCAGCAGCGTTTGGAGAATCCGCTCGCGGCCGAACTCTTAGCCGGCAAATTCACCGACGGCGACACCATCCGAATCGACGCCAACGCCCACGCGTTCAGCTTCAAGAAGATTTAAAAGGAGTCCATCATGGCTTTCCGCTCCACTTATGCCTCCGTCAGGCTTCTGCTGGCGGTCTGCATCGCCGTTAGTGCGCAAGCCGCTACGCCCGAAGAACCGTGGAAATGCCATATCATCGACGATACGACGCGTGGCGCCGACGGCGTAAAATTGGCCGACGTCAATCGCGATGGATTCCTGGACATCACCACCGGCTGGGAGGAAGGAGGACTCACACGGGTCTATCTGAATCCTGGACCGCAGAAGGCTAAAGACAAATGGCCCTCGGTGACCGTCGGGCAAACACCCTCAATCGAGGACGCTGTTTTTGTTGACCTCGATGACGACGGCGCCGTCGATGTAGTTTCGTGCTGCGAAGGCGACTGCCAGAGCGTATTCGTGCACTGGGCGCCCAAAAACAAGGATGAGTATCTCCAGGAATCCAAATGGCGCTCGCAGGTTATCCCCATCTCGAAGGGAATGACAAGATGGATGTTCTGCATCCCGCTGCAGGCCGATGGGCGGTTCGGCGTCGATCTTATCGCCGGCTCCAAGGAGCCTAACGCACGAATCGGCTGGTTCGAAGCGCCGCAAGATGCCCGCGACCTTCACGCCTACAAATGGCACACCCTCAGCCCGGCCGGCTGGATTATGTCACTGGCAAGCGTGGACATGGATTCCGACGGCGATCTCGACATCCTGACCTCCGACCGCAAAGGGCCGATGCGGGCGTGCCGCTGGCTCGAAAATCCCGGCGCCGCAGACGCCCTGAAAAAGGAGTGGCCGAACCATTTCATGGGCTGCCGGGACAAGGAAGTGATGTTTTTGACGCAGGCCGACATCGACGACGATGGTTTGCAGGACGTTCTGGCGGCGGTTAACGCTAATAAAGCAGGCCAAATTGCCATCCTTCGCCGCCTCGACGCAAAAGGACAGCAATGGCAAGAGTACACCATCCCTTACCCCGAGCAAGCCGGCACGGCTAAGGCCGTCGCCGTGGGCGACATCAACTTGGACGGCGTAAAGGACATCGTCTTTAGCTGCGAGAACGCCAAGGGGCCAAAGTCTGGCGTGATGTGGCTGTCCCGCAGAAAGGGCGTGTTCGACGGCGACTGGCGGGCCCACGACATCAGCGGACCTGCGGGAATCAAGTACGACCTCATCGAGCTGCTCGACCTCGACGGCGACGGCGACCTCGACGTCCTGGCCTGCGAGGAACAAGAGGGCGGCAAAGGTCTCGGCGTGTTCTGGTACGAAAATCCGTGCCGATAAGATGAATAATATCATGATTTCCAGTGCTAATTAACCGGGATTCTTCGAAAGAGATTTGCGAGGATTGTATGAAACAAAGCAAGATACTATTACTGGCCGTCGCGGTCTTCCTAAGTTCTTGTGCGGGGTCCGGCAACAGGCCGCTGCTCAGTGCAGCCCCCCACCCGGGTATTACGCTCGATTACAATAAGCAAATGCTTTCGGTGACGCATCCGCTGTTAGGCGACAAGCCAGTGATGATTAACTACATGGAGGCGTACTGCAAAACGGGCTCGACGCATCGCACCTGGGACCAGACCACCATTGGTCAGGACAATACCATCGTCTCGAAATCGCCTCAGGAGATCCAGGTCAAGACCTCGCTGGCCTCCGGCGTCGAAGTGGCGCACCGCTTCGCCGTCGTGGCGGACGAGATTCTCTTCGAAGCGACGTTCACCAATCTGACCGACAAATCCGTGGACGTCGAATGGATGCAGCCCTGCATCCGCCTTCATGATTTCGTCGGGCGCAGCCAGGACGAGTATTGGCGAAGATGTTTCATCTTCACCGCCAAAGGCCTGACCCTTCTCGGCGAAACCAGCCGCACTGAAGAGGCCATCTACCGGGGCGGGCAGGTGTACGTCCCGGCCGGCGTCAGCCGCAACGACGTCAACCCCCGCCCGCTCAGCCCCGACGTGCCGGCCAATAATCTCATCGGCTGCTTTTCCGCCGACAACAAGGCAATCGTAGCCACTTCATGGACGGACGTGCAGGAATTGTTCCAGGGCGTCATCGTGTGCATTCACGCCGACCCGCGCATCGCCGGCCTCGGCCCGCGTCAGACCAAACATATCTGGGGAAAGCTCTACATCATCCCGAACGATACGAAGGAGCTTTTGCGCCGCTATTGCCGCGATTTCGGAACGCCCTAATTCCTTCTAAAGACATGGACTTACACGGTGTTTCTAACCTTCGAAATTGGATATTCGATATTCGTTATTCGATATTCAAGGTGGCCTTGCCATCTGGCTTGGCCATGCCACGGGTACCGGGGGGAAAGCACCACGAAGCACACGAAGACCACGAAAAATAATCAATCGTCAATCGTAAATTGAAAACTTGTCCTGAGCGGAGTCGAATGGATCTTAAATCCCCCAACCCGCCCTGCCACTTCGAGAAATACTAAGTATCCATGAGTTCATTCACTTCCTGATCCGGCGGTGCATCCATCATCATAGTGAATCGATAGTGAGGATCGGTTGATATGATCTTTAGTCCGCCGTCAGGAAGCTCTTCGAAAACAATAGTATCCCGGAGGCTCGCCCAGTCGAGATCGAAGAAATGCCCTCCGTCAAATTCCTCAAGGTCGCAGGCAGAGCTCGGCCATCTTCCGACTTGCTGGTAATAGGCCCCCACAGCGGCCGATATACGCATAGGAGTCTCTATTATTAAGGCGGCAATGGCTTGGCCTATTCCCCCCTTGTGCGAGACTGATGACTCTCCACTTCGGCATCCGCTCAGAACGAGCGATAACAGTAGCACATAGCTTATGCTATGTCGCCTGATACCCAAGAAGCTCCTGTGAGAAATCATGTTCTAACCTTTTAAACGACGACAAGAACTGTGCCGGACATCTCCATTTCGCCCCGAATTCACTTTTGGCAATAGTCAACATTTAACATGTTACCCCATTAAGGGACCGGAATTGAGTTACTGACTCCGATTCTCTCGGACTTGTGCCCTTGTCGATCATAAACATACACGTATACATCTACGCGGTTGGGTTCCGGGATGGATATCCAGATAGGGGGCCTAATGTGCCAAGCCTTTCCAACAGGAGGCAATTCCCGTCCGGCTTCAACATCACGTGATTTGGCCTCCAGGTATTCATTCCATTGTTGCACGTCTTTGCGCTGGCCGGCATTACGGATTTGGACTTGGAAGACAAATGCCTGTACCGCTTCATCCGGAGGGTATGGCCCATTCCCGACCGTATCATATTTTTCAGTTAGTGTCGTACTCAAGCCATTTGCATCGACGTACTCCTCGACTATGCCGAATCCGACGATGTCCTTATCTTCGTCGAATATATAGAATGCTAGGTCTTTAGTCTCCATTCCTATCGGCTTTGCCAATTCCGCGCAGAGCAGAATGGGTTCACTGTCCAGGCGACCGTTCTGCCACTTCGACAAGGCCAACTCGACGCGTTGCTCGTCAACGTCGAATCCCTTCTTTATTGCGTTCTCCTTAAGCCGGTTGAGTTCGCTTAAGGCAGGATCACGTTTGCAGCCTGTACCTCCTGCCGCAAGCATAGCACTCATGAACAGCAACTGGACAAATGTCGACATTTTCATTGATTTACCTCCATCAATTAAAGACCAATCGGTGGGCCCGGCCCACCCTACCGCCAACATTCAAGACGTGGCCCATTGCTCCCCCTATTCTCCGACAAATGGTCTCGGGATCGGAGCCCAGACCGCGCCGCGCAGGAACTCCGGCGTGACAACGAACTCGTGCCGGGGAAAATCCAGGAGCAAAGTCGGAATGTCGTTGTTAGCGTCCTCACCGATGCAGACGATGAGGCGCTTGCCGTCTGGCGACCATGTCGGCTGAACAGGATAGGTTGGATGGCCCTTGCGACTCGGCTCACGCCAGGCAATTCGTTCTTCCTTCAAGTCCGAGAGATTGAGGCGCCACAATTCCCAAGGGCGAAGATACGTCACACTCTTGCTGTCCGGAGCCCACGAGGCCCTATCCACCTCGCCGGCGATCTCGATGGCTTCGTCGTTCACGAGGCTCAGCAGGCAAATGGAACTACGGGCCGCCGAAAGGGCTTCTTCAACGGAGGCCAGAGATCCACGACGGACAACGGTCGAGCTTGCGTTGGCGTCCTGCGGGCTTTCCTCCCTGGTTCCGTGTTCCACAAGGAGCCATTTTTCATCTGGAGAGAGTGCCATGCTTGATACGTAGATTCGCACTCGCTGCCCGAGCTTGTCAACCAGCGTGCCGTCGAGGCGGCGCACAATCAGGTTTCCGTACGTATAATCGTCGCGTTGGACGACGAGAAGGTAGATCTCCTTGCGGCTTCGAGCCAAGTCCCACTCAATGGCGTTCCCCGGCCACTGTGGTACCGCCTTAAGGTCCAGATGCTCGATCCCCTCTTGGGGAATCGAGACAAGCCGATGCCCGCCTTTTCGAGTGAGACTCCATTGCCAGAATGCAACCTCTTCGTTCGCCTCCTCCTGTAAGAGCAACAGGAGGCGTGAGCCGTCCTGGAAAAGCAAGTGTGCTTTGACCACAGGGTGCGGATCTACGTGCTTGAGTCCTTCGTAGATCCACACGTGAGTCGGGAGCTTCAACAGGGACTTCATCGAGCCATCTTTCATATTGATCGCCGTGAGTTGCATCGCGTTGTGCAGCCAGGCGAAACACGTCGATGAATCGTCGGAGAACACAAATCCCAAAGTGTTCCCGTCGCGACCTCCCCACGGCTGTCGGTAGATCACCCTTCGCTTCAACTCGCCGGCGCAGATGACAGTTACTCCTCCGTCTTCCATACTACCCGGAAAAACGAGTGCGGCGTCGGGCCACAGCCTGTCGGCCGATTTCCAGGATCCGCTGAGCGACAAGGTACGACCGGATGGAAGTATGACTTTCGTTTCATCTGCAACAGACGCAGCACACCACGCCACAACCAGAGACAACACGATTTCGCTGACCATAGGCAACTCCCGAAAAAGCCTCAGGGGAATACTATGAACCGCCATTCGTGGCTGTCCATAGTTCCCCTCTGTGGATTTTGTTACGCCACCATCTAAAGTAACCACCAGGAATAATAAGGGGCGTCCACCACACTATCCGCTTTGTCACGCGCTCATTAACATAAGGCACATTGCCACGAAGAACCAGATACTCATGCCTATAATTATCAAGAAACAAGCCCACCACTTGTTTACCAAGAGACCCGCAACAAGAAGTAACGCAGGTAACACAGCACACGCAGGTAACCACATCCCAAACGCATGAATTTCTGATGGTAGAAAAAACATCAAAGGAAGAATATGTGACAATGCCCAGTAAATTGGCATCCTGATTAAGGAGCATTTGACGACCGCACAACAGCGGAAAGCAAACAACAGGCTTAGAACCGCCCACACTAAGTATGTCCAAAGCAGCGTTTTCAGATGAAAGATTCTGCGTCGGCGCACAGGCTTCGTCTGTTCGGCGGCTGCTTCAAGCTGATTAGCTGCGTTATCAGGGGACATGTTTATTTCTCCTTAGATCAATCGGTGGGCTGGGCCCACTTTACCGCTATGTCCAGCCACCTGCTTAATCGCACACGAGCATCTCAAGTTTTGCTTCCCGAAAAAACAAGGATATTCATGTCTCGAAAGGTATCATTCGGGTCGTCCCAGATGAAGGCACCGGTGCCTTCCTTGTTAATTGCTTCGGCCAACTCTTCGGAAGATGATGTGACAGTGACTTGGTCAAGAGGTTGTTCTGGTGTTCTGAACAGTTCCCCCTTCTCTTTAACTACCTCTCCTTTGAGCTTACCCATTTCAATAAGCTCTTCGACTCTCTGCGTAGAGAAAGGCTTTATAACAAGTTCGTTCTTCAGAGTTTCATAATTAACTATTAGGGGTATCCTATTGACTCAAGTATCTCCAAGATGTAGTGTATTGGGTCATGGAAGATTACCCCAAAACGATTATGGAATTCGAGAGCAGATTCGCAACGGAGGATGCATGTCGA
>Ga0315295_10000418_pt1 | contig 36648 bp, 38 predicted proteins | sample YL17G14_0_MG_FD_204453 | JGI IMG/M metagenome (GOLD analysis project Ga0315295, IMG submission 204453) | Sediment microbial communities from Yellowstone Lake, YNP, Wyoming, USA - YL17G14_0 | ecosystem: Environmental > Aquatic > Freshwater > Lake > Sediment | place: USA: Wyoming | collected...
CTCAAGCAGCGTATGCGGCAGATGGTCTGGCAGGAGAATGTTAAAGACGTCATCAAATACAGTCATGAAAAATCCGTTATCCGCCGCCTGGAAAAACTCCTCGCGGCTTAAAATCGGTCGGTTTGAGTTATAAGCTTCATTACGTTCACTTGGGCGCGAACGGTCTAACCTCATCTGTAAGAAGGTCTTTAGCCTTTGTTTTCATATACGGGAGCATACGAAACACCGTAAGATCGTCTTTGTCTGCAACCAGCTTTTTGGCAGATACTCCTTGATGAAGAGTGCTCCATACTTCACAGCCTGATGCAATATCATTAAAACGAAGCTCAACCAAATCTCCAAGCCCTTTGAAAATCCAACGAACAGTCTTGCCTTCATTATTTTCATATTCATGATTCTCCTCCTCTCCACAACGAATTGCCTTGCGATAAGCTGATTCAGCATCGCGCGCATGAATAATATGGATTTGCTCATCACAAAGCGATGGGCCCGTTGCTCCAGCTACCTTACACTCAACGATTATTATTGCTGAGTACCATTTCATTCAATATTTCCTTATAGCAATGATTACGCAGTCTGTATACAACGGTCTATAATAGGGTCTGTCCCTTTTATGTACCTTGCGCGTGCCGCACAGCGCGGCCATCAAACACATGCACTTGTTAGCCGTGTTTTGTCGGTAGAGGCACACCACTACTTTCCGGATTTCTTTTTGGGCTTAGGGTGCCGTGCCTTATGAAGAGCCACATTGATGCTGTTTGGCGTACTTCCTAAAAGGTCCGCAATTTCTGTATTGGAGAAACCGCACCTGCTAAGATGTTCGGCTTTTATGCCGAGTTCCACGTCCCCCAGATAGTGGACGTATATAACACCCATGATTCTCCCGAGTCCATCTATGGCCTTGATTAGTTGCTGGTATTCGCCGTTACTCATGGCCCTATCTCCTTTCGCATAAATTCCGCAAACGTTTTATAATCTGTCCGACGCCTGAAAGTACCCTTTAGCGCGGTTTCCCATCGACGGCGCACTTTAACTCGATCTACAAGGAAAAGACGCTTTAAGGGTGTACAGTCCCTCTTGCGCCACTCTGCAACTCTACCTACCAAGGCGCGCAGGTGAAAGTCTGTGTCTATAAGCGAGCAGCCGACGACAACGAGCACTTCTGCCTCACGGAGTGCAGTATACGCATCAAGCCATAGTTTACGCCAATGGGCGTGCTCAAAGAACTTGCCATATATTGGCGGAATGATCTGGCGAACATGGCCGCTGAGATCGTTCATTCGAGGACATCCGACATAATTTGGCTTTTTGTTGAACACCGCAGAGAGATTAGAGAAGGAACCTCCAACAAACCAATTTAGAGATCCATGGAGCTTGAGAAGTCGGACGCCAGTGAGGTTCGGATTGATTTTTCTGGGTTTCCATCTGAACTTGTCTGTACCGCCTAGCATACCATAGCCCTGTTTCGGATCCCAACCTCTCCGCACAAGAGCTGAGTCAAGTAAAGTATCGTAATTGAGCGAGATCACGACATCTTGAGATTGTAGTACCTCAGCAAGGGCGTCGTATTCCGTACGTCTATTACCATCACGATCGATTAAAGTCAGAATATCTGATGTTAGTCGGAGAAAATCCTCGATCTCTTGCTTGTCTCCAGGTATCCTCCGTCTTCCTCTCGCGGCTGAGTAAATCTCGGGAAAGTCTTTGGCCATGAATAGGAGGCTGAATGCCGTCTCCATTGTGAGCGCATCCCTCTTGACTGGGAGATGTTCGCGAAAGACACGTTCCAGTCTCTCGACTCGCTTTGCTTCCGGAGAGGCAAGTCCGCATGCTCGGGCATATGTTTCAGCCACTTTGAAGAAGTCAGCATTAAGTGGCGGCTTGAGCCGCTTTCGTCGGAAGACGATGTGTGGTAGCGCCCCTCTTGTCGCTCCACACCCAAGAATAAATGCTGTCCTGAATGGTCTGGAGTTGAATTCCATTCTTACCTGATGTGTTTACGTTTGGGCCGAAGATGCTTGGGGGCGGTTGAAGGGATTGGATAGATATGGAGTAGACGAACCTCCTTACCTTCCTCGAATCGGAACATAATCCCACTCTTTACCCAGCGGTCGACTGACCGGCTAAGGTTTCCGGCATCAATGCCGGCTTTCTTTGCGAGGGCGGTAAGCGTCAAGGAACCATCACAGAGGTTGAAAGCTTGTATCTGCTTTTTCCCATCGCCAACGATGTCTTGCACCTCGTCGAGCTTGATAGCAACACGGCCTACCACGTGAACCAGACACTCGAGTATCCACTCGATTCGTCTATCTTCTTTCATAACGCGCCTCCTTTGTGGTTCGGATAGACAATAATTCACCGTTTGTATAAGACCACACTGCTGCTCTCACGCTCTTGCACAAGCCATTTTATGCCAACCGATTACATACTACCCCCCTGGGCCCCATTTATACGAACTGCGTAAAGCAACTCTCAGATTGAGAACATAGGTGCAAATCATACATCTCTGCTTCAAACAATGGCTCAGTATCTTGTTGCGCCCCGCAATTGTCAAACGCGAATTTGCTGTTTTGCAGATTTTTTCACAAGCCGTCATGCAGAGCTTGGTGACGACCCCGCCTTTGGTGCTCAGTGCTCATCAGAGCAGATGGTCGAGCCAGTCAAGCAGCCTCGGGTAATATAGCTCGCATCCCCATACATTGTACCACGCCGCCCAGGTGTAAAGGACGATCACGGCGACGAAGATATAGGCCGCACAGCGGCGAAGATAGACTGTCAAACCTACGACCACGATGAACTGGCACAGCTTGCCGACAATGGGCCCGAGTATGGGTCCGAAGACCGCCGAGACCAGCCGGACCGCCGGATGGCCTTCTGCATCCGCACCGGCCCGCAGCATGAAGTACACCGTCGAAGCCCCGTCCGCCAAAGCCGCAAGCACCGTCAGAATCAGAAAGACACGATACTCGCGAATGTACCCGCGCCAGTTTGTCCTTAATCGCTCGACAATGTCTCTCGCTGACCTGATTCGCATCGCTTTGCCTCGAACAGCCTCACACTTACGCAATAGCCTTCCCACCATTGGATGATCCAAGGCGGTATTTCATTCTTTCTCCACGTATTCGATCTCGCTACCCGCCGTGACAAGGTCCTGGCCTTTGAGCGTGATTCGCAGCTTGCGATCCCTCTCCTGCACGAGCTTGAGCCGGGACAGCATGTTCAGGATACGGCGATGGACCGAGCGGGCCTCTGGCAGCGTGGTTCTTTCGACCGCCAGCTTGCAGAGGACCCACGCGGCAATGCGAAGCTCGTCCGGCTTCGGCGGGAACCACAGCCACGAGCTGCGCGTAATCTCCCCGTACGCCATCGCAATAAAACCGAACAGCGCCAGAATGACTGAAAGAAACGCATCTTCACGGCTGGTTTCGTCCCTTGCAGGCTGCTCCATCTGCACATGGCCCAGCAATCCCAGGACCACGAAGCTAAGAATAATGTAGACAACCAAATCTAAAACGGGGATCCGCTCCGGCAGGCTCGTAGCATGCGTAAGAAGAAGGGGCAGAATAAATACGATCACGGCGGCCAGCCACGCCTTGTCGAAGGCGTGCGGCTCTTCCGGAGGGTTCGAGCACCGCAACACAAGTATCAACATACCGGCCAAAAAGATATTGAATCCTGTGTAGAGCCCTCTGGCATCAATGTTGTAGTTGGTGAACCGCAGAATATGAGCCATTATGAGCAGGATCCCCAGGCTGCCCAACACCACGAAGGCCGGCGTGCATAGCACGGTCAACAGTGTATAACTGATCGCCGCCCGGCGTTCCTTGCTGATGACCGCCGCAAGTCGCTGCTCCACCTGTCCTATATCAGGTCCGTTCATCGCTCTACCTTCGTTATGATTGATTTGCCGATTCTAACGAAGGTGTCCGGATCGTCGGGTGTGATGCGGATGTGTTTGAACCAGCCGGACCTGCGATGGATCGCGACGTGGGGATACAGGTCGGCCAGGTCCAGCTTCAGAGCCAGGCTTTCCTTGAAACCCCTGCCCCGAAAGACGTCCGCAATAACCATGCACGGCCGCACTTCGATTTCCAGAATGTCACCGGCGCGGATAACCCTTCGCCCGAAGCAGGATTTCAGCTCGATCCGGTCGGTGTAGATGCGATACTCCTGCCAGAGGCTCCGGAACGACCCGGCGGAAACATACAACGGCTGCTCGTAAGTGTAGTCCTGCATCATCTCAATCCCAGTTTCTTGCCCTGCTCCAGCAAGGTAATGGATTCGGCTATTCTTCGCTTTTTCGTTTCCGGCCTTTTGGCCACGGCAATCCAGGCAATATAATGCCTGCGATACGAAGGGGCAAGCTGCTCGAAGCTCTCTTTCACCTTTCTGTTGCCGGCTAGCGCCCTGGCCAGCTCGGGCGGCATGTCAAACGATATTTCAGGCCGGGGATCCTTGTCCCAGAGGCCCGATTTTTTGGCCGCGTTTATCTTCGCCAGGCCCGACTCCGTCATTTTGCCCTGCCGGATCATCTTGGCGGCGCGCTTCTTGTTTAACGCGGACCAGCCGCTGCTATTTCGTCGAGGCGTAAACTTGCGGGCGTAGCGTGCATCATCGATCTTCTTGACGATGCCGTCTATCCATCCGAAGCACAGCGCCTCCTCGACGGCGGCGTCATACGCAATCGTCGGCTTGGCCGTCTCTTTCTTATAGAAGACCAACCACACGCCATCCTGAGTCCCATGATGCTCGCAAAGCCAGCTTCGCCATTGCTCTCGGTTTGTGAGGTACAATTGCTTCATCAAGTTGCGTTGCTTTCAATACGGACACCTCTACCTTCTAAAGACAAACGCACGAAGAATCAGAATAATGACTTCAAAGGCCATGCCAACAATGTTTTCGGCCGACCACTCGCGCACCTGTACGTTCGCTCCGAATTGGGCTTCTGCCATTGCAAGAGTCTGCTTTATCTCAGCGGGCTTACCCTCCGGAGGAGCCTTCGGAAACGCCTCAAGCTCATTTTTGTCAAACCACATCAACTGGCACGCCTTGCACAGATCGAGATTGATTCGGCGCTCGTCCCGGTTTGTTACAAAGACCCTCAGAGCCTGCCCGCAGCTTGGGCAAGTCTTCCGCGACGGCGTGCTTTGTGTCATCGCGGTGCGCCACAGCTCATTGACGGTTTCGTTCTTCAGGTACTTTCGTAAGACCGCTGAATTGACCGCCGCACCCGAGCAGGTTCGGCACGTCCACAGAATCCCCGCCGCAACTCGCGTTGCGCTGAGCGACGTCCTGCATGTTGGGCACGTTAAATCGCTCATTTTTCGAACGAGGCAACGAACGTCTTCACTCCGCAACTTAATGGACAGCCGTCTCTATCTCGTACAAGCCTGCCTGACATTAGGTCTCTGCATGAAGATGACCAGCAGGACGGGATAGATAAGTCCGATCAAACCGCCGATTATACCATGAATCGTACCCGTCAAAGCGTCACGCGAGATTCCATACCCTCCCGATGGGATCAGGCCGAAGTTGACGACCGTGCCGATGATGCCCCAGATGATCGCAAACCATCCATAGACCAAAGAGCCCGTTCGCGCCCACGCTTTTAGATAAAGCAGGCCGATTCCAACCACGATCAGGAATATGGTACATGCTAATCCCACGACGCCGGAAACCAGCAACCACGCTTTGACCGTGGCGGCGGTATTCATGGCGTTGGGCACGGCAAGGATCGCGATCAGTCCTACCGGCATGCACATCAGGCCCAGAGTGCCGAACACGATGTTAAGGATTCCAAAGACCGTCACAGAATTCGGGCGTGCGGGATGCAAGGATTGTGCCGCAAGCGGCGGCCCACCCTGCGAAGGCAGCAGCGCCGCCGGAGCCAGCGAGTTGATCGTTGACGCTTCACGCCAATCATCCATCCCTTGTGTCCAGACCCGCGTTGTTGGTCCAAGCGTTCCCTGGTGGAGAAGCTCAATCAAGGCCGCTTCCGAAACGGGACCACATTGTTGCCCATCTTTCACATAATACCATTGCCGTTCGTCCATGTTTTGGTTCCTCATATATCGGGACACGATTTTCTTACTTCACCGCCTGATGGATTGCAGCGGCGCCGAACATCAGTCTCTGGAAAGTCACTTGCCCAAAGCCCGCTTCTTTCATAATCGCGGCCAGCTCTTCGGCGCTGTAAAAGCGCGGGATGGTCGCGGCCAGATAGCCGTACGCCGTCCTGGCGCCGGAGAGCCGGCGGCCCAGCCGCTCGACAAAGAGCTTCACGTACAGGTGGAAGCATTTCCTGACCAGTGCAGACGGTGGCCGGCTGGTCTCCAGGTTCACGAATCGCCCGCCTGGCTTGAGGACCCGGTAGTATTCGGCAAAGCTGCGAACTAAGATATCCCGGCTGAGGTTGATATTACGCGTGGCGAACGACATGGTAATCAGATCGAAGCTGCCGTCGTCAAATGGCAGCGATTTAATATCAGCGACGACGAATTTGATACCTGCGGCCTGCGGCTTGGCGCGCGCCTTTTCCATCATGGCGTCGGAAAAATCTACGCCGTAAATCTTCGTCCCATCCGGCGCCAGACGGCTCAGATAGACGGCCGTCTCGCCGGTCCCGGTGCACATGTCCGCCCATTGCGTGCCGCCGGCCTTTGCTGCAATTCGTGCCGCGCGCCTCCGCCAGAGGACATCGAGTCCCAACGTCAGGACGTGATTGACCAATTCATACGTCGCCGGCACCTCCGCAAACATGCTCTGAACAGCACTCGGAGCTTTGGACGCCATATATTTGCTCTCCGGTCTAAAAAAATCAGGATACAGCCGCCGTAAGAAATATACGCACCAGAAGGCTGATCTTCAAGAAAAAAACGTACGAGTCACGCAGGCACGGGCAGACACGATTCGAGGAAGAAGAACGATTCTCACCGGCGGCATCCGCTCAGCGCAGAAAATCGGGAAGGTAGGCGTCGCCGGAAGCCGGCGGCTGCGATGGCTGCTGTTGCCTGGTGCGGCCGATGCGTTCGGCTCGCAGGTCGCGGTATGAGCCGGAACTGATACGGTCCTCTTTGCGGGGTCCGGCTGAAACCGAGATCGCACTTTCGCCCAGCAGTTTCTTGCCCTTGACGTTGACGGAGTGACAGGAGGTCTGACACAGGCCGCAGCCGACGCACTTGTCTTCAAGGACAACCGGCGCCAGGTAGCCCGAGCCTTCGACCGGCGCGCCCTTGTCGTCCAATGCGCCGCCGACGCGCACGAATTCAATGGCGTTGTAGCCCGCCGCGGCGCACTCATCCACGCACAGCCGGCAGTCTTCCCGCCGAGCATGAGGCAGGCACGTCTTTTTATTCACCGAAGCCAGTCCGATCCTCGCAGCGCGTTTTTCCTCTAAGGGCAAGGCTCGAATGGCCCCGGTCGGGCAGACCTGGCCGCAATTGTTGCAGGTAGCCCGGCAGCCGGCCCAGTCCGGGACCACTTTCGGCATCCAGAGCCCGTCGAGGCCAAGCTCGAACCCCGCCGGCTGCAAGACGTTGTTGGGGCAGACCTTGAAACATTCGCCGCAACGAACGCACAGCCGGCGGAAACGTTGCTCCGGCACAGAGCCCGGCGGACGAATGGGAAAAGATTCGGCAAAGCCGCCGCGCTCGTGCGCCAAGGCCGCGCCGGCCGCCGCTCCGCCTCCGAAGGACCCGACGGCGCCGAACAAAAAGCCTCTCCGGGAAAACGAAGGCCGGGCGCCCGCCGCCTCGCTCGGTGTCTTGAGACTGCCGCTATCCCAGCGGCCGGCGAATTTGATCGAATGCGACGGGCATACGCCGCCACACGTCTGGCAGAATGTGCAGTTGAGAGGGCGCGTCGAGTAGTCCGGGCCGATGGCGTCAAAAGAGCAGACGTTCAGACACCGGCCGCACTCGACGCACGTCGCTTCCACTTTCCGCTCGGTCAGGCGCAGCAGACTTCCAAGCGACAGCAGCGCGCCGGTCGGACAGACATAGGCGCACCAGAAGCGCGGCCGCAGCAGGCCAAGTCCCAGCATGGCCAGGAAAAGAACAATCGAGACGTAATGCCCCGCGTTCATTGGAGGCACGAGATACCAGCCTTTGAGCAGGCCCATTTGCGCCGGTGCGAATATAAACAGCATGGCCCGCGTCAACACGGCGATGGCGGCCACAAAGCCGGATAGCAGCACGCCGCACGCCGCGGCGCCCAGCGTCACAGCCAGGACGTAATAGCGCAGATTGACCCACCAGCCGTTCCGGGCCGGACGAAACCGCCTGACGCGACGCCCGACGGCCCAGTCAAAGACATCGATCAATGTCCCCAAAGGGCAAACGTATCCGCAGAACCCGCGAGGAAAAACTACGCCGATCAGAAACACGACAGCCGCTGTGACCAGCGACCAGAGCCAGACTCTAGCCGCCAAAGCCGCCGACAGGCTCGCAAGCGGATCCAGCAGAAGAAAAAGCTCAGCGTGGCGCAGCGGCCACGTGCTGTCCTGTTCGTGGTCAGGCCCGTAAGGCCAGCACACATAGAAGAACAGAGCCATAAACAGAGTCAGGCACACTGCCTGAGCGATGCGCCGAACCGGCGAGGCCAGCCACGTCGGCCCCAGCATGCTTAGCACGCGACGCAGGCCCTTTGGCTCCTTTGCTTTCGAGAGAAAAAGATCAAACCGCATCCATAATTCCCGATTAACCGGCCGAAAAACTCCGTGGAGCGTTTACTTCATGCCGGCCGCCAGCGCTTTGGCCGTGGCGTTGATGATCGCCTCCGAGGTGATCGTCGCACCCGTGGTTGCGTCAATCCCCTTGACGCTCTGTTTCGATATGATTTGCCCGATGGTATCCGTGAAGGCTGAGTAAAACTGCCTCTCCTTATGCTGCGTGACTTTGACCGACTCGATGCGCCCCGCGCGAACCACCACCTCGACATAGAGCTGGTCCGCGTAGGCGATGCTATCGCTCGTGTAGGTCCCGTCGGGAACTCGTTTGAGGTCCAATGCGTCGAAGAGCTTCAGGGCCTGAAGGTTGGCCTGCGCCCGCTCCTTGGGCCGGTCTCGCTCGGGCCCATGCCCGCGCCGGACCAAATCCGGAAGGGCCAGAACCTTCTCGTAATAGACGGCGGCCTCGGGGTACTTGCCGGCCTGCCGGCACACGTCTGCTGCAGCCAGATAACTCTCGTCCGCCCAGCCCTCCTTCGCCGCGGACTCGGCCAGCGCTAAAGCTTTATCCACCTCCCCCATCTCGCCCCAGAGCCGGATCTCGCCCGGCTCGGGCAGGTAGTCAGCCTCCGCCTGCGAGAGGACTTCGGCCGCCATTTCCTTGCTGCCCAGCTCCCAATAGCAATGCGCCAGCTTGGCGGGCGGCACGAAACCTCCCATCTGCTCGCACTTTCGCCACCAGAAGGCGGCCCGCGCCCAGTCCTCCAGCAGATCGTGGAACATGTGACCGAGCGTACCGACCGACCGCTCGACCTTGGCCGGATCGTCCTTGTGCAGAATCATCAGATGATTCACCAGCTTGATCCCCTCTTTCCATCGCGATGGGTTCGGGTTGATGACATCCCAGATATATTGACCGACGTTTTTGTTCGCGTTCCACGGCGTCCCCTCCGGCTGCCGGATGGGCCAGCTCAGATCGAGAGTATCCGGATACTTCAGCTCGACCGAATCCCACCAGTCGGGCGGCTTGCTGCCCTCCTGTTTGATGAGCGCTTCGACTTCGGCCCGCGTCCTTTCGACGCGAACCTGATCATTCGCCCGGATATCTCCGGTGACAAAGCTGAGTGCCAGGAGCGCCGCCGTGACGTATCCGAGCATTGAGCGTAACTTCATACCGATTTCCCTTCACCTGTAGCAGACTCTATAAAAAAAAGCGGCCGACAGGCCTGTATCACAAACCACTCGGCCATTTGCCCCCTGCCGGCAAAACACACAGCTTCCGGCCAAGTGCCGCCATTCTCATTTCAGAGAATCGGCCTCAGCCGACCGTGTAAAATCTACACGCCCGACGCCCGATTTTCAAGGGGAAATATGCACAAGTCTATAAGCGTGTGCGAGAAGCCTGTCATGTCATTCTGAACGAATCGCAGCGCAGTGAAGAATCTCTTTTTTGTGTTCCAGTCCCAGATGCTTCGCTTCGCTCAGCATGACAAGAACGAGACCGAGAAGTTCTCGCACACGCTCAAAAAGCAAACGGCCACAAAATGACGTGCAAACTATAGCTCGGGACTTCACGACAGGCAGAGCCGTTAGACCGTCCAGCAAGTCGCACTCGCGGGGTCAATGGATGTCACCACAATCACGATGGCGGCGACGAAAATAAACGATCCCCCAAAGAGCGAGACAATGGCGCCGTTTCAGTCCATTCCATACCATATATAGGCGCCCTTACTTATTTCCTTCCGATATTCCCCGTGAGGGGAAAGGTCGGATTCCGGCGTCGGCATCATTTCATGGCCGACAACGATGCCCCAGCTTCCCAGAAAGCCGCTTCCCCAATTAAGGCGCACCATCGGGCGTCTGTCATCGTCCAGCGACAGCGTCACATACCGGGGTTTCAGATGGCCAACCACCCTGGGCCACTCATGTTTCTGAAGGTCTTTAGGGTTGCTGGCCTTGCGCCCACCGCTCAAAGTAATATTGTACACAACACAATCCTCCGGCCCGAGCGATGCGAGCCAACTCCTGATACCCGCAACATCAGCTTTGGCTTCGATGTAGTGTCTGAATCCCTTGATATAGATATGCATCCCAGGGGATTTGAGCGGCGTAAAGGGAAGCACCAAATAACTACCAAGACCAATAATCACTAATAAGCGGAACAACAGAAGTCTGCGTTTATTCTCAATGTATTTGGGCCAGCTAACGATCATACGCAGCAGCAACACCAAGCCACATAGCGTCGCGGGGACCATCAAACCCACCCACATAAACAGCAGAAAAGCCATCTTCTCCAGTCGATTGCATAAGCCACAGGCGTACCAGAGGAATCCAAAGGGATCGTTAAGGGTGCCGAATAAATACACAATGACAATCAAAAGGATATCGAAAAAATACCAATATCTCTTGTATAAAGCCCGAATCTCGCCTCTTGCCTCGCTTTCTGCCGCAGTTTCAGACTCGGCACAGGTCACCATTGTCCCTCGTCAACATCCGGCGATAGTTCCGTCACATTCTTTTTTCTGCCAATCAGCGCTAGTATGAATACAGGAGCTACATAAGGAAGTAAACCGCCCATCATAAACAGAGGAAAGAACAAGGAGCCAGCCGATTCCATCATCTGACGATTGAGAGCGGTCAGTAGTATATCTATGACGGTGAATATACAAGACAGATAGAATAGCTTTTTCAGTGAAAGCGTCCTGATTGTCAGGACTGCTGCAACAACCTGCAAGACAGCAAAGAGGATATAGCCAGGCAGATTAAAAAGAATCCCGAATATTGAAGAAATGGACCACGTCGAAAAGCCCCAGGACCATGAGCTCAAGGCCATCTCCAGTTGACTCGCCAATGAACAAACCAGTGAGAAGGCAATTACGTAAAGGGCATAAGGTTTTATTTTATCTGCTCGCATCGTTTCCCTAAGATAATGTAAGCGTCTATATTGTCAACTCCGAATTCTCAATTTCTTTATTCGCTTCTTCGAGATGATTCAGCAGATACTTTTTATCAGGTCCGGCTAAGTGGTCCCAGGGGAGGGCCTCGGCGGGATTGAATTGCTTCTGGGCGGCGGATTCGACGTCGATGCCGGACTGCTCGAAGGCGCTGCGCCAAAGTTCGTAGCTGAAAAACTCGTCCCACAAATCGAACTTCGCGCCGGCCCGCCAGGCGGCCTCGATCACGTCACCTACACATCTATCCCCCCTTCCGATGGCCGACTCGAGGATGCTGCGAGGGATGCTGTGGAACTTGAATTGCAGGAACTTCACGTGAAGTTTTCTTTTCTCGTCGAGGATCAACTGCCGGGCCTGCTCGAAATAGGCCCTGGGCTTCTGGCCTAACCAGCCGAACGGCGTGTGCGGCTTGGGAACGAACCAGCTTATGGCAATGTTGATCTGGCCTGGTCTGCCTTTTCGCAGCCTCGCCAATTTCAGTGAAAGCTGCACGATGCGTCTGACATCGTCCAGCGTTTCGCCGGGCAGGCCGACCATGAAATACAGTTTCAACGTTTGCCAGCCGGCCCGATACGCCGCCTCGACGGCAGCGAACAGGTCTTCGTCCTTCAAAGGCTTATTGACAATCCGCCGCAGTTTTTCGCTGGCCGCTTCGACGGCGATGGTCATGCCGCCCTTTCGCACGGAGGTCATCACCTCGGGCAGCAGCTTCAACTGCTTATCCACGCGCAGGCTCGGCAGCGACAGGCCGACGTGCTTGTCGGCGAAATAGCCGTGCAGACCCGCAACCAATTCATCCAGATTCGGATAATCGGCGGTCGAAAGACTCAATAGGCTGACCGTGTCGAAGCCCGTCGAAAGGTAGCAGGCTTTGGCGAGGTCGATGATCTTCTCGACGCTGCGGTAGCGAATGGGCCTTCGGCAGAAGCTGGCCTGGCAGAACCGGCACCGGCCGGGACAGCCCCGCATGATCTCCACGCTGACCCGCTCGTGCACGGCCTGAACGAACGGAACAATCGGACGAAGCGGCACGAGGGCGTTCTCGAAATCCGCGACGACGGCGCTTTTTAACGCCGCGCCTTTGTAATATGAAGGAACGTATGCCCAATCGAATTTCTCGGCGATAAGGGCAAGAGTCTCTTTTTTCGGTGCACCGGCTTTCTTTTGAGCCTTGACCAATTCGGCAAGCTCGACGACGGCTTGCTCACCTTCGCCCAATACGAATACGTCGATGAACTCCGCCATCGGCTCGCAGCAATTGGCCATCCCCCCGCCGGCGATGATCAACGGGTCATCCTCGCCTCGGTCGCGGCTGCGGACTTCGACGCCGCCCAGATCGAGCATGTTCAGCACGTTGGTATAGCACAGCTCGTTGGTCAGGCTAAAGCCCACAATGTCAAAGCTCCTCAGCGATGCCCTGGACTCCAGGCTGAACAAGGGTATGTTCTTGTCGCGAAGAACCTTCTCGGCGTCGAGCCAGGGTGCAAAAAAACGCTCGGCGGCCACGGCGGCCATCCGGTTCAGGCAATCGTAGATAATGGCCAGCCCCGTGTGGGACATGCCCACTTCGTAAACGTCGGGAAAGCACAACGCAACGGTCAGCTCGCACTGCGACAGGTCCTTCCTGACCTGGTTTATCTCGCCGCCGATATATCGGCCGGGCCGCCGGACAAAGGGCAAAAACTCCCGCTCGATCCGTGCAGCTAACAGCATCAATTCTTTTTTCGCCATACCGGCATTATAAAGGGATTCCGTCGCATTTTCTATTGATTCCGGCCCGATTATCAATTATGACATCGTCTCTTGTGAAAGGTCTTGTTATTAATAGGAAAGTCGCGATCTCTGTCGCTCTGCTGGTTTGCCTTTGCTTGCTGGCCGTGTTGCATTTTTCCTCCGCCGGCAAGGATCCAGTCGACGTCGATAGCGGCTCTTACCTGGTGATGGGGACGTTCGCCCGTGTTGTCGCCGTCGCAAAGGATCCAGACACGGCCCAAAAATGTATCCAGGCCGGCATGGCGGAGATCCGCCGCGTGGACGATCTGATGAGCGATTTCAAGAGCGATTCGGAAATCGGCCGGGCCAACACCGAGGCGGCTGAACACCCGGTCCAGGTCGGCGAATGGACATTCGAGGTCCTGCGGCGAAGCGCCGAATTCAGCAAGCTGACCGATGGTGCGTTCGATGTGACGGTTGGGCCTTTGGTCGATTCGTTCCGCACGGCCAAAAAAACGGGAGCCGCCCCTACGCAAGAGCAAATCGCCCAGGCCAGAACGAAGGTGGGCTTCGAAAAGCTTGAGCTTGACGAGCAAAACAAGACGGTGCGATTCACCGTCCAGGGTATGCGCTTGGACCTCGGCGCGATTGCCAAGGGCTACGCCGTAGATAAGGCAATTGAAGCAGCGAAGCACTGCGGAGCGGCCGGCGCGATGGTCGATCTCGGCGGCAACATACGATGTTTCGGCTCGCCGCCCAAAGGCAGAGACCACTGGCTCATCGGCGTGCAGGACCCCAACTCGGTTGTGGAGGGCGTCGGCGGAGGCGGGCTTTTGTTAACATTGAAGCTGACCGACGCATCGATAGCAACAAGCGGCGACTATCAGCAGTTCGCGCTTATTGCAGGCAAGCGATACAGCCATATCTTGGACCCGCACACCGGCTGGAGTGCCGAGGGCCTGTCCAGCGTGACCATCATCACCGATAACGCCACCGATGCCGACGCTTTGTCAACCGCGGTCAGCGTCATGGGGATGGATATGGGCCTTGCCCTGATCGAGAAACGGCCGAACACTGAGGCTATCCTGATCACCTCCGGCCCGACACGCAAGATCATAAAAACCCCCGGTGCGGGAAAATACGTCGCAGATACCCCTGCGCATCCATAGTAATCAAATCAATCAGATTATGCCTTGACGGCGGCCTCTGTCTTTGGGGCGGGCTGCGTAGGTGCGGGGGCGGTCTTGCCGCGGTAGATGATGACCTTGGTGGGGCATTTGTTCATGGCGGCCTCTTCCTTTTCGGTTCTCTGGTACCGCGAGTAGTCAAACCGGGCCAGGTTGTCCTCGACTTTGAACAGATCGGATTGTTTGGCGCACAGGCCGCAGCCGATGCAGCCGACCTTGCAGAATGCGCGAGTGCTCTTGCCGGTCTCCTTACTGCTGCACGCCACCGTCATCATGTTCTCAAAGCGGAAAGGAACCATCTGGATCAGATTGCGGGGACAGGCCTTCGAGCAGGCGCCACAGCCGGTGCACTTGTTATAGTCCACGGTGGATAAGCCATCCATAATATGCAAAGCGTCGAATTTGCAGGCCCTCGTGCAATCGCCCAGACCCAGGCAGCCGAACGCGCAAGCCTGTACATTCGCCAGAGCGTTTGCAGCGGTGCAGCTTTGGATGCCCTCGTACTTCCCATACATGGTCCTATCAGCGGTATGGGCCCGGCAGTGTACAATCGGCCTTTTCTGGGGACCCGAGTCGCTTATCTGCAAATTCAGGATGCCGGCGATTTTCGCGGAGGTGTCCGGACCGCCGGGAGCGCATTTACCGATAAGCTCGGCATTCGCCAGCAAAGCCTCTGCATACCCCGCGCAGCCGGCAAAGCCGCACCCGCCGCAGTCAAGGTTCGGCAAGACCTGGTGTATCCGCTCAACCTCCGGGTCGGCTTCCACCTTGAATTTTACGCTTGCAACCAAGAGCACGACTGCAAAAACACCGCCCAGCCCCAGCATCGTCAGCCCGGCTGCGATCCCGTACCACCATCCGGATATTTCAGCCAAAATCATCATAGATCAAATCAGCTATCAGAACCACATATCAAGATGCAAAATGGTCTTCTCTGACTCCTCTTGATTTTTCGTCATATCATCCCGGCAAAACCCATAAACGCCAAAGCCAGCAGACCGGCCGTGATAAGCGTAATCGGCATACCTTTAAGGCTATCCGGCACATCCGCCAGCTTTAGCTGCTCACGGATGCACGCCATTATACAGATCGCAACCGTAAAGCCGATGCCCACTCCGGTGCTTAAAACAGCCGCCTCGAGCAGATTGTCGGTCTCCCAGACATCCAGAAAAAGACATATTCCCAGCACGACGCAGTTGGTGGATATCAGAGGCAGGAAGATTCCGAAAGCCTTATACAAAGACGGAACAAACTTTCGCACGTACATCTCGACCAGTTGGACGGCGCCGGCAATAATAACGATATAGCAGATGTAACGCGCAATTTCCAGGCCCAGAGGCGTAAGAACCAAATCATCCATCAGCCATGTAAGCGTGCCGCTCAGCGCGGTAACAAACGTAACGGCAAGCCCCATCCCAAACGCGCTGCTGATTCTATCGGAAACGCCCACGTAAGGGCAGGTCCCCAGAAACTTGGTGAATACGAAATTATTGACCAGCACAACGGACAAAAAACCAGTCAGGAGAACGAAAAATCTATCCATATCAGTCTTTCTTCGCTTTCCTTGTCAATGCATTGACAAGTCCCAGGAACAAGCCGAGTGTTACAAATGCGCCGACGGGCATACTCATCGCCGCCCACGGGACGAACCAGCCCGGCATGACCCTAAAACCAAAAAAGCATCCGCTCGAAAGCACTTCACGAATACCGGCAATAATACACAAGGCCAACGTAAAACCCGCACCCATACCAATCGCATCAAGGACACTTACCATCAGACCGTTCTTGCTGGCGCAGGCCTCGGCGCGGAAGATGATCAGGCAATTCACTATAATGAGCGGCACATACGCGCCGAGGATCTCACTCATATCGGGCGAATAAGCCTTCAGGAACAAATCGCATATCGTTACGAACGTCGCGATAGTGAGCGTGAACATGATGATCCGAAGGTGCGGCTTAAGCAGATTGCGCATCAGGCTGACGACGAAGTTGCTGCACACCAGGACAAAGATCACACTCAGCCCCATCGTCAAGGCCGGCTTCACGGCCGTAGTTACCGCCAGAGGCGGACACATCCCAATCAGCAGGCGGAACGTGGGATTTTCCTTCCACAGTCCTGTCAGCAGAGCCCGTTTGTACACGCCAGGCTGTCCCTGGTTATTCTTTGCCATTGCCTATCAGCCCTTTTTCTTTCATCTGAGCCTTGATGCCGTCCAGGAAGGTATTGAGTATATCGACCACCGCCGTGCTGCTCACCGTCGCGCCGGTTATCCCAACGATTTGCGAATCGATCTTCTTGGGTTCGCCGATACTTACAAGCTTGAGCTGCTCAGCGGGCGCGCCTTTGAACTGGCTTCGGTAGTAATCGTATTTTATCTGGTCGCCGAAGCCGGGAGTCTCGCTGCTCGCGAGCACGTCGAAACCGGCGATCTTCTCAAAGTTCGCATCGACAGCCACCACCAGCTCAATCTTGCCTGCAAAGCCCGACCCGGCGGCGTTGAAGCTCCACCCGACACACTCGCCGGCTTCGGACATCGCCTTATAGACCTCGACTTTTCCTTTCTTGCCCTTGGCCAATTCGATTTCCATCGGCGTTTCCACCGCGATGAAATTCTTTGCTTCGGGCAAAAGCGCACCGACGAGGCGATTTCGCTTATTGATTTTGTTTTGCTCGATTTGGGGCGACAGGCCGGCATCGGTCACCGCGATCAGCAACCCGAAAAGAAACGAGCCGACGATCAGCAGCCAGCTTTGCTCGATAAAGCGTTTGACTTTAGACACTCGGTTTACCTCCCGCCGGGACGCATTTGAACAACCGGTCGATCAGAGGCGTTACGGCGTTCATGAGAAGGACGGAGAACATCACGCCTTCGGGATACTCTCCGACGATTCTGATCAGCATCGTGACCGCCCCGACGCCGATGCCGAAAAGCCACATGCCCCGGCGCGTCAGCGGCGCAGTCACCGGGTCTGTCGCGATAAAGAAGGCGCACAATAACATACCGCCGCTGACCAGGTGCAGAAACGGCTGTACGTAAACATAGGAATCAATCAGATACGCAATGCCTCCAAACACAAACGCCGCACCCAAAACCGCCAGCGGGATGTGGAAGCTTATCGTTCGCCGTATCAACAGGTACAAACCACCGATTAGAATTGCGATAGCACTAGTCTCGCCCAGACAGCCGCCCACGCTGCCGGTAAACGCCCCTTGTATCTGCTGCTCACTGTAAATATCGGCGCCCAGCCTGTTCTTTATGGCCAGCTTGCTCCAGGCCAGCGGCGTAGCCTGAGTCCGGGCATTGAGCGTGTTTCCCTGAGCCACGGCGGGCATGGCCGGATCGATAGTCGCCGGTACCGTCCACGTGGTCATCAGGACGCCGAACGAGGCCGACAGAAACGTCCGCCCGACCATGGCGGGATTGAAAATATTCGCACCAAGCCCGCCGAAGACCATCTTGCCGACGGCGATGGAAAAGACGCCGCCGATCACCGCCGTCCAGACGGGCAGCTTCGGCGGAAGAGACAAAGCCAGGATGAGACCGGTTACCACCGCGCTGAAATCGTCGAGCGAGCTCGGTTTCCTGCGAATCAGATTACATAGTCCTTCCGTTACTACACACGTAATGACGCAGGTCGCAATCAGGACGATCGCCTGAACGCGGAAATAGTAGCCGGCGGCGACCATCGCCGGAGCCAGGCCGATGATAACGTCGATCATGACGCTGCGCGTCGATAAGCGATGGCTAATATGCGGCGAACATGAAACACGTAAATCTTTAAACATTTTTCATATCTCGTATCGAGTGTCCCCATTCGGCGGACACGGGTGACTATGCCATTTTCTTCTTCTGCCGGGCCAGAAAGATTTTGCCTGTTTTGATATATCCGGCTAACTCGATATTGGCCGGGCAGACGTAACTGCAACAGCCGCACTGAATGCATGCGCTCATGAAGTATTCGCGTTCAGCTACTTCCAGCAAATTGTGCTTTACCGCGTGGGCGATTTTCGTCGGGCTCAGATTCTCGGGGCACACCTCGAGGCACCTGCCGCAGCGAATACAGGCGGTCTGGCGTCTGGCGAATTTAGCCCGGCCGATCTGCTCTTTCGTCAGGACCGTCAACGCGTTGGTGGTCTTGGTCACCGGCGTGCTCAAATCGGCAATGGCAATGCCCATCATCGGCCCGCCCAGAACGACCTTGGCGCACTGCACGGTCACCCCGCCGCAGAAATCGATGAGGTCCTGGACCGACGTGCCGATTGGAACATAATAATTGCCCGGCCGGGTGATGGCCTCTCCCGTCACGGTCACGACGCGATGAGTCAGCGGCTGATTCGAGAGAACCGCTTCGGCAAGCGCCGCCGTGGTGGCCATGTTGAGCACGACCACGCCGATCATCGGCGGAATGCCGCCGGTGGGAACATTCTTCTTCAAAATCGCCCGGATGAGCTGTCTCTCGCCGCCCTGCGGATATTTCGTCTTCATGGGCGCCACCGTTATCTCGTCGCATCCCGAAGAACGGCTCAACGCAGCGTTCATCGCCTCAATGGCTTGCGGCTTATTATCCTCAATCGCAATAAAAACGCGCGAGCAGCCGGAGGCTTTTTGGGCCAGCTTGATCCCCGCGACAATCTGCTTCGTCCACTCGAGCATGATGCGATAATCGCAGGTAATGTAAGGCTCGCATTCGCAGCCGTTGATAATCAGCGTTTCTTTGGGCTGCTTCGGATTGGGCTCAATCTTCACACGCGTTGGGAAGCCCGCTCCGCCCATGCCGACGATACCCGCTTCGCGGACCGCCTGGCAAATTTGTTCGGCCGAATAACTATTGAGATCGAACTTGTCGCTCAGCGTGAAGTAAGATCGCCTCGTCGCGTCGTTGGGCTGTGCTTCGATGACAACGGCCGGACTCCTTCCGAGCACCGGATGGGAACGCAAGGCGATTTCTTTGACTTTGCCGTTGATGGGTGAATGAACGGGAGCCGAAACGAACGCATCGCGGTCGCCGATCTTCTGGCCGGCCTGAACGGCGTCCGCTTTCTTGACCAGCGGATTACAGACCGCGCCGAGATGCTGACTGAGCATCACCGCGACTTCCGACGGAGCGGGACCCGGTTGTATCGGACTCTCGCAGGCGAGGTCTTTTTTCTCCGGCGGATGGACGCCCCCCGGAAATGAGAATCTGCCTTTTATATGAACGTACATACGCTCAAAATCACAGTCACCTGTTGTGACCAGGATGTTTACATGCCCTTCTTGTAATCAATATACACACAAAAGTCGCCAGCAGAGCCAGCAAGAAGCTCACAGCCGACCGCGCCGCTGCGGAGTTTATCGCTCCGTCGAGAATCCTCTCAAAAATTGCCAGCGATGCGATAAAAACTACCAGCGGCAGCAGAAACGCAAGCAACACCTTGACAACGATTGAAGGACCTTCGATATTCCCCAGGTGCTCGTACACCTTCTGGCAATCATGCTTCTGATTGCATGTATGACAAAAATCTTGCTCAACCATACGGTCAACTATTGCATTTGGAAAAAGAGCTTTTACCAAGACCTCTTACGATTTGCAAGGGAAAACTTTCCAAAATTTTGCGGGACAATTCCTGAGCAGCCCGGAAAACACGAGCCGGGTGTAATCCGCCTCTTGTGTCGCGCAGGACACTGCAACAACAGTTCAATCGCTCACATCAGGGGGGCGCTCACGCGATTTTCTGGCTGCGTTTGTTTTGCATACCTTGCACCACCGTGCCAGGCCGTCCTTGCGTGACGCATTTTTGTGGAATTCAGTCTCCGCCTTCCACTGCCCGCATTTTCGGCAGATTTTCTGCTTCACGTCATCAACAACTCGATGCTCATCCTCATATCTGTGAGCCCGTGTTTTCTTAGCGGTCTTGTTGAGCTGGACGACTTGCGTATGGAGTCGTTCATTGGCAGCCGCTAACTCGGCGAGTTTCTGTTCGAAGCGATCCTGAGCTTCTTTGTTTCGAGCCGCTTCAAGCTGAAGCTGCTCGTTGGCTGTCGTTAGCTCGCCAACCTTTTGCTCAAGAGGCACTCTGGCATGGATTCCTTCGTCAGCTTCACGGCGGAGCCGTTCATTGGCAGCGGTCAGCTCGGCAATTTGGTGTTCGAGCCGTTCCACCGTACCGGCACGGTCCTCTACGTCGCGACCAAGTTTCTCATTGGCGGCCGCTAACTCGGTGGCTTTCTTCTCAGGCTCCTGGTTGGGCTGTCTGGGTTTGACGATTTCCCATTGGGGCGGGCCGTTTTGTTCACGTGATTTCTCTGGCTGTCCTTTTGCCTTGCTCAGCTTCTGCTGTTTTTCGTGTCGGTCCGGGACCAGCGTCAACTGACCTGCCCTGGAACTGGCCAGACCGCGGCGGCCCCCCGCATGGCCCAGCTTGGGGCCGATGACGGACGGACGGTCCGCAAGATGCTCCGGCCGTATAATCCGAACATTCTTCATTCGCCGGCGTCTCAAAATCATCAGGAGCAGCACCAGAAACACCAGGGCGATAAGAAGCAGTTCTCGCTGCGACCATTCCCGCTGGTACAGCCCTGTCAAATATTCCGTGAAAGTGCTCATAAAACTACTTAACATCATTTCTGTTCTTACCTCCAAATCTCAGGCCGCATCCACGCCTGAAAGCGGGATTCGCCCGCATTTTATCATATCGGGTTTTATTATACATTATTTTGCCGGTTTTTCCAAAGACCGTAATCTCAAAATCTCGCCAGACCGCACAAACGGCCCTGGCATGCAGGAAACAAGCAATTCTGTTGACTTGCCGGACCGCATTTGTTAACATCGTTTAGGCCTCCTGCAGGTGGCGTGGGCTGTGGTTGTGGCATTTTGTGAATCTCAATGAGAAGGAGCTTGAACCACGTAAGTTGTTTCGAGGGCTGACACTATGGGTACAGTGCTTTTTATTATTGTGCTGGTTGCATCATGGATCGTCGTGCGGATAGGCGCGGTGGCGTTTCAGCTTACCGGCTTAGAGTGGTCTCTGGCGAAGTTTCAGTCGCTGTCTTGTTTTAGCGGAACGGGTTTTACCACGAGAGAGGCCGAGCTGATCACCGGCGACAGCCGCCGGCGCCGGATCGCATCGGTCCTGATGGTGCTGGGAAATGCCGGCCTGGTGACCATGATCGCCTCGATGGCCAGCGCCTTCAATCCTGAGCAGATTCTGATCACGAGGCTCTCTGAATCGCTCCTGCCTATTTCCATCCCCCGCGATTTGGTGCCCTGGTTCAATCTGGGCGTCATTGTTCTCGGTTTATTGGTCATCTATCTCGTCTTTACAAACAGGAGATTCGCGCAGATGCTGACAAGCTATCTTCGAAAAAAAATTGTAAAGAAAGATCTCTTCAAGCCGGTATCGTTCGAGGAGCTGCTCTTTTTGACCGGCGGGTATGGAATCTCACGAATCGAAGTCTGCCAGGACAGTCCGCTCATTAATAAAACGCTTGCCGAGTCCGAGTTGAGAAAAAATGACGTTACCGTTCTGGCCATCGTCCGCGATAATGTAACCATGCCAAATCCATCGGCTGCTGTGACAATACAAAGAGGCGATGAGCTTATTTCTTTCGGAAAGCTGGAGAATATCCGAAGTAGAATATGTAACACGTAGTCTGTACGTTTGCCTCGGTGGCTTTGTTTTCAACTGGAGTATGTTATGTTAGCTTCTGTTTTATACGCGTGGCTCTTTTTGCCGTTCATGATTTTCATGGCCCGCGTGGCCGACGTCACCCTCGGAACGGTCAGGGTCATCTTCGTCTCAAGAGGAATGAAATACCTCGCCCCCCTCATTGGCTTCGTGGAAATCCTGATCTGGCTTATGGCCATCGGGCACACCATGCAGAATCTGACCAATCCCGTCTGCTATGTGGCCTACGCGGGGGGCTTTGCGATGGGCAACTTCGTCGGAATCACCATCGCCGAGCGGCTCAGCCTCGGCGTCGTGATGATACGGGTCATCACGGCCCAGGACGCCCTGCCGCTGGTCCAGCGCCTCAAAGCCGAAAACTACGGCGTCACAAGCATCGATGGGCACGGCACCAGCGGACAGGTCAAGGTCGTTTTCACGGTGGTGTCCCGGCGGGAAGTAGCCTCTGTCATAGGTCTGATAAAAACATTTAATCCCCAGGCTTTCTATTCCGTCGAAGAAGTTAATTTCGTGGAAAAAGGCGTCTTCCCCCTTCGAAAATCGTGGCGGGATTCGCTCTTCTCGAATGTATTCGGGGCGTTTCGCAAGGGAAAATAGCCTCTCAATCTGCCGTCAACGTCAAAACCGGAAAAAGTCGGTAAACTTACTCCTCAATAAGGCCGAAAAGTAATTTAGAACGTGTTCTCGAAAAGGCGATGACACCTTTTCTACCCTCCAGCCCTGGTTCACTCCAGGGCTCTTTTTTTGCGCCGCGAAAGCCTCACGACAGAATTTCAAATTAACAACGAATAGACACCAATGAACACCGATTCTTGATTCTGGAGGCTGGATGCCCGATACTTGTCATACCCGTGAAAGAGGGAATCCAGGTTTCTCACCACGAAGACACGAAGAAATACTTCTGGCCGTCATTCTGAGTGCCATCGAGGAATCTATTAAGAACGGTCATTGCGAGGCCCAAAGCACCGTAAGGTGTCCTGCGGAGGCCGTGGCAATCTCCCGCATCACTTGTTCTTCACCCCCCAGCCGAAGCCAGTTAGCCACAAAGATACCAAGCCACGAATTTGCCCTTCGATATTCATTATTCGATATTGGATATTCCGTTCCACCCTCCTGATAACCTGGGAGCCCGATATCCACTGCCTGCTCGTCTGATGGCCTGATGCACTTGGCTCTTTTTCTGTGTTTTGGGGTTTTTGGGGGCTTTTTTCTTTCTTTATCGGACTTCACGGGTAAAATGAAGCGACAAATCTTGGAGCGGGTTAGGGTGGTGCATGGTCTTGCGTTATGTTTTGGGAGACGAAACAATGGCGAAGAAATATGTGAGTTTCAAGGATGAGACGCAGCCGGTGGGAAAGCGCAAAGTTGCCTACGTAAATTGGCTAATGAGCAAGAAAGCATATTCGCTCCAAGACGCGAAGCTCGCCTGCTATAGGAAGTTCCGTCGAGAAGGCGGTCCCTGAGTATACATGGTCGAGTTCTGCGGACGGATTCTTGATATTTTGTCTTGAAGGGGATCGCGGTTTGGGCGTGTTTATTACTTTCGAACGACATGGAATAGATGAGAAAGGTAGGAGAACCAAATGCCGGATGTATTTGTAAGTTATTCAGGTAAGGATAAGGAGAGAGCAGAGTCTCTGTCCAAACCTTTGACAGACGCGGGGCTTGATGTTTTTAGGGCGCCGCTTTCGGTAAGCCCAGGCGAAAGGTGGGACGAAATAATCCTAAAGAAGTTGAAGACCTCGCCATGTGTTTTATTTCTGGCCAGCAAAGCTTCTTGTGCATCCCCTGTTGTTCAGCAGGAAGTGGGAGTCGCCCTGGGCGCACACAAAAACCTTGTGCCTATTGTTTGGGACATGGACCCGTCAAAATTACCTGGATGGGTAAGGAATGTGCAGGCTTTGGATTTAAGAAATACTTCACTTGTCGGTGCGCGCGAACAGCTTTTGAAAATTGCAGAGCGAATCAAAGCGAACAAGTTAAAAGGGGTTCTTATAGCGGCTTTGGTGATCGCGGTGATCTTGTATGTAACCTGCAAACAATAGACTACCTTGACATTCTTGCAGCGATGTAGGGTGGGCTTTTAGCCTAGCGAGTCATATTTTTTATTCAGCCAATAAGAACAGTGGGGCAAGCCCCACCCTACCGGACTTTGTTTGTTATGGAGTAAGGTATTTGTTAATATCATTCACATAAAGGCCAAGTATGTCACCCCTTTTCAATCTTTTATCTTTATGGCCAAGGTCGTTCCTAATTTTCAAAAGCATATCCTCAAATATAAATAATATTTTAGGATTGGATGTATCGATATTATCATTAGAGCAATCGCGAAATGAGCAGAAAGATTTTATAATATTTCCATCCGACCAGATTATAAGTCTCGGTATCAATTTTGCAATGAATTGTACTGTTTCTTGTTCAGTGGGTGGTTCTTCTCCCATTTTTTGGGCGAATGTACACCTAAATGAAAAGTTTATTAATTCTTCATAGACTGGTATTTTTCTAGTAGCAAGTTCTTTTCTAATTTCACGTTTATGTTCATAGTGTTTTGAGAGAATTAAGCCCATCGTTGAGATCAAAGCAACAAAGGAAGCTGTGATAATAGAGGCGGCGATTTGATTTTCGAGATTTGAAAACCATTTAAAGAATGTTACAATGATAATGTATAATAGCCAAAATAAAACTGCTAAAAAAACTAAACCAAGTAGAAGATAGAACTTTTGAGCAAAAAACTGTATTACAGTTTTCACAAGTGTGACCCCTCAATAATTTTGATTTCTTCTTCCGTCAGGCCGTAGAGGTTATAGACGAGTTGGTCAATTTGTTTGTCGGTGGCGTCGATTTGCCGCTGGACACGCGTCTTTTCATCAGGGACTTTGGCGGCAGCCAACTCTTTGTGCAAGTCCATTGCCCGTTTTACGAGTTGTGCTATCCTATCATACTGAGCCCTTTCCTCCATTATGTCAAAGTTAAGCAGTCTGATGGGAAGCTTGGAAATATACATTGGCTTATATTCGTAGTAACCGCCACGTTTAGTAGAAGCAATCGATTTCAGCACAAAGTCCAGAACTTTTGAGTTAAGCAACCCCAAAAGATATAAATCACCGCTAACAATTATGGACGTTTTGTCATTAGAAAAGAAGTTCTGCCTATCAAGAACGTAGGATGAACGATTTGCGATTGTTGGTACAATAATTTTGGGTTCTTCAAACTCTGAATAAAAGTCGCATGCACGCAGTTCCCACCAATATTGACCTTTATCGCAGCGTTTTTCTCCAGCAGTGGCAAAAGGTTCAAGGTGTTCAGCTATACTTGGGTATTCACTCTTGAACCAAGACCAAGCATTCTTCTTAGACTCTAAATGTTGTTTGGTCCATCCACACGGCATGAAAATCAAGAAACGTTCGCTTTCTATTGACCGATATCTCTTTACATCTCGGCCAAGTAGAAACGGCTTGATCAGCTCTTCGTTTTTCTTGTCGCTTTTAATTAGAGCATCTCTTGTTTCTTTGTCGATAACGAATGCGTCATTGAGTCCAGTAAGAATTCCACGATAAATCCTACTTTTGACATATTTCTCAAGTGGAATGCTCCTCTGATATAGTTTCTCAAGAAGGCGTTGATTGTTTTCATCGGTGAGGGACCATCCCTTTTCATCAAGGCAAGATTGGACTACTGGAAAACGGTTCACGGCGACGTAATCACTTAAACTCTGAAAATCCAGAGAATGAACATTCGTAACGAAAAAGTCAGGATTAGGTACGTTCTTGTTGAGAACTATTATACAAGGATACGTTGTGGCAGCCTTGAATACTGGTAGATCGCCGAAGTCAATAATTTGCTCTATGCGCTGCTTTTTCAGCCAACTGCGGAGTGGTTCTCCGTAATTCGCCCGAAGCCATTTGTTGGCTACGATATATGAAAAATAGCCACCATTCCTAAGAAGAGTAACTGCCTTCTCAATAAAATAAGCATAAAGGTCCGCCGATGCGTGATACACATCATAATGTAACTGAAAGAACTTCTTGAACTCTTTGATTGTTTCTTGGCGCACATAAGGCGGATTTCCGATAACGGCATCGAAGCCGGGATTCTGGCGGTTGAAGATTTCGGGAAATTCGGCTTGCCAGTCGAAGGCGTTGATTTTCTGTTGGAGTTCTTCGGTGATTGACGCGGGGTCTATGGTTTCAAAGAAGTCGGGACCGATGAGGGAGTTGCCGCACTTGATGTTCGCGGCCAGGTCGGGCAGCGCCCGTTCGTGGAAGAGGCGATACTGATTCTCGATGGTTTCGGAGCTTTCCCCTTCGAGAACTTTGAGGAGCAGCGAGAGTTTCGTGACTTCGACGGCCTGCGAGTCGATATCGACGCCGAAAATGCTGCTCAGGAGGATTCGTTTCTTCTCGACGATGGTCAGCCGGTAGCTGTCCGACCGAGATTCTTCGATTCGCTCAGAATGACAGGCAGTAGCCTGACAAATCTTCGGGGCTCGGCCTTTTGCGTGCTTTTCAGGGTCGTTCTGCGTGTAATACATCAGGTGCCAGTCGAGCAAATACTGATACGCGCCGATTAGAAATGAGCCGGAGCCGCAGGCGGGGTCGAGGATTTTGATATTGGAGACTTGTTTTAGCGTTAGCGATTTGAGATTGCCGCATTTAGAATTTCGATTTACGCTTGAAGAACGAGATTCTTCGCTGCGCTCAGAATGACAAGTTTGAACAGATTCCTCGGCTGCCCCTTCGATTGCACTCAGGGCTAAAGGCTCATTCGGAATGACAGGGTCGCCGAGAAGTCTGCCGACGGTATTTTTGACGATGTAATCGACGATATACGACGGCGTGTAATAGACACCGCCGGCCTTTTTCACTTCGGGCTTGTCCTCGACGCTGGCACGGTGGCCCGAAGTAAGCGTGATGACTTTGCCTAAGAATTGCTCATAGACGTTGCCCAAGATTTCCGCCGGCAGGACGGAGAATTCGTAAGGGCTTTGCGGGTAGTAAAGACTATGCAGAATCCATTTGAGGTCTTTGTCGTCGATGATGAGCTTGGGCGTCATCTCGTCCGGCGGCTCCGTACGATCAGGTTCATCGTGAAAATGAAACAGGCCGGAGTTGTACCTCTGGTCGGCCCTCTCAAAGACCTCGCAAAGCCTCGGATACGTTCGCTCACCGCTGCTTATTGCTTGAAGCTGGCCGTAAAGCTCTATTCCCCGGTCCTCGCACATCCGCAGGAAGAGGATTCTGTCAATCGTCCGCTGCACGGCGAAGTTGATTTCTCTTATGGACAGCGTTCCGTTTCGCAAGGCGATAATGCGAGCGAGCATACTCCGCCATTTCTCAATTTCGGCGAGAAATTCCTTATCGACGGTGCTCGTCCCGCGTTTGCCCTTAGTCGCGGCGGCGAATTTGTCGAATGAGCCTTTCAGGACGGCCTCTTTGCTGAAGATATCAGCGATCTCGGGCCACTTCTTCAGATAGTCTTTATAACTAAAGAGTATAATCCGGGCGACGTCGGCCTTGTCGGTGTACTTTGGGCGCGTCAGGCAGTCATAGACAGCGAACTCCTCGAAATCGGTCAGGACCGAGAGCGGCAGTTTGGCCGACCAGGCATAGCGTCTCAACTGGTAGGCCGGATGGGGATCGCCTTTGATGTCCACGGACGGTTTCTTCGCTTCGAGAAAGAATTTGCGGACCCCGCCGATGCGAAAGCAGTAATCCGGGGCCTCCGTCGCCCCACCGACCTTTATCGAATATTCGTGGATGACGTCTTTGTAAGCCTGGGCGTAGCCGGCTTTGTTGGTAACGTCCCAGCCCAACTCCTCGAAGAAGGGATCGATGAATTCGCGGCGAAGCTGCGTCTCGTTGTACTGCTGCGAACGGTACGCTTCGACGTGCTGCTCAAACGTTTCTACAAGCTCCACGACTCTGGAGGGTACGTTGGCCATCGGCTATTTTCTCCCTCGAACCAAGAACCGGCAACAAGACACAATTCCTCAAAAATAGTACAAGGCTGACTTGGGAATGTCAATGAATGATACAGTTCCCCATCTAAAGTCGCCAGGGCGATGTGGGTCAGACAGTTCTGGACATTGATTTCGAGCTTTACCAGGATTGAATTGGAGCCTTCCCGGCTTTTCCGGCCGGATTTCGTGTTCTTGAGTTCATTTCATATAATTTAAGTGGAGGGTATATAGAAATGAATCGCCAAGAGCTGATTATTATGCTCATGGTCCTCGCAGTCGGGGTGTGCATCATCGTCCTGATCTTGCTCAATGGATTCGGCCGCTTGTAGGACCACCATTTCGATGCAGAAGCACAGGATTGCAAGGCCGCACTTGTTAGGATGCACTGTCGCACCTTTCGCGATTCGGGGGGGAGGGGTCGTTTGCGACCACCGCATGCAAGCAGGACAGGACGCTTTTTCCATGCCGCAAAACGGTTATTCCAAATCGCCTGATCCATCCACAATCCTTATAAGCAGTTCGCTCCGATGCCAATCAATTTGCACCACGGCCCACAGTTTCCTATAGTTTATATAGGGGGGGGCAGCAATGGTAACCGTCATCAATATCGCCTTTTGGGTCCTTTTCATACTCGCGGCAGTCACGTCCTGTTTCCTCATCAAGCGATACACGGAGCTTAGAAACCGCATTTTTTGTGTCGAGCAGGCCCTGTTGCAGCACCGGCCTGAGACGTACATTCCCCAGTGGCGAAGACGACAACGCGACAAAGACACCCGCCAAAAAGGATCATCCGGCCGGAAATCAGGTACAGACCCTTGTGGCAGTCGGACACTGAATTGCCATCCGAAACAAGCTCCCCCGGGGCCGCCAAAGGTACCGACTTATACGGCGTGAGCACATCAGCCCGTGGGCTTCCCAGCAGCAAGAGGCCCCAGTCCTCCAGTGTCCTTTCCCGCGGGCTGATTTTTTCTGCAAAAAACGCCCTCAGCCGCATGCCCATCCCCCCATTAAAAAGGACACGGCACAGTTTCCTCTCGGAATGCTCCAGCCATCCCCAAAAAAAATCTTTAAAAAAAGAAAAATTATGGTGCTTGCTTTGCAGGGAGACGCACACTATACTGATACAACGTGAACTTGATTGAAGTGAATGTGTAATGAAACGCTGGTTATGGAACTAAACGCTGCTGAATCGTTATCGAGGCATCTCGTTATTCATCAATTCAATCATGCCCTCCATCCATAAGGCAGGCCCTGGGCGTGCACACTGTGTGTACGCATCCTGTCGGGTGGCAATTTTGAAGCTCTTGGTGAAAGAAAAAGGAGAAGAAAATGAACATCTATGTCGGTAACTTGTCGCAGGAGACCACAGACGAGGATTTGCGCCAGGCATTTGAGGCGTTTGGGCAGGTCGAAAGCGCCACCGTGATAAAGGACAGATTCAGCGGCGAATCGAGAGGATTCGGATTCGTGGAAATGCCCTCCAAAACTGAAGCGCAAACGGCCATTGAGCAAATGAATGGCAAGGATGTGAAGGGTCGTGCCGTTAGCGTCAACGAGGCCCGTCCGAAAGCCCCGCGTCCTGGCGGCGGCGGTGGCGGCGGCGGACGCAGCGGTGGTGGGCACGGCGGCGGCGGACGCAGGCAAGGTGGCTTCGGCGGCGGAGATCGAGATCGCGGCGGCAGGAACCGCTACTGATAATCGGCAAAAGCCCGGGGACGTCCAAAACTCTGTGGCTTGCCAATAACAAACGGCAATTGAGCATAGGGCCGGCAAACAACAGCCGGCCCTGTGTTTTTCAGACCATCACCTCGGTCCGACCCCGCAAGAGTGAAAACGGCGTTACGTTTCTCTCAAAGAAAATTTCCTGAAAAATACGTAGTCACCACAATAGACATCCCCCACAACCACGCGATAAACTCAGGATTGTGTTCACTATCGAAGCCCCTGCTGTCTTCAGAATTCATCTCTCCTGGGAGCAGGGGCGTTTTTGTGCGCGATTTCATTTGAAGGCCCGAACACCGCCCGCACTATAGAAACACGAAGGTGAACCGCCCCTCACCGAATGGAAAAACTTCCCGATCCGAGCCTATAATAACTATCTCTATTTCAGTCAGAAGCATCGATGCGGCCTTTTCGAGAGCGCCCGGCCGCTATTTGCTTGAATGACCGGGCCCGCTGTGCTATAATACAATTGTCCGGAGCCGGCGGATTTGCACTCGGCTGTGGGCTTCAAGGGGATTGGGGAGGGAAAGAGGGTGATAACCAGGGCATTTCGAAGCTCCCTGCCGGCCGTATTGGTGCTGGCAGCCGCTATGACAGTATCAGGCTGTGCGTCGATCGACATCCATCAGAAACCTGACGCATCGGTTCTATTCGAGCAGACCCCGTCGGCAGACGTCTTCGTTAGCGAGGTCCACTCCTACGAAGATGGCGATTCGCTCGTGGTCTATGGCAAACTGAAGCGCACGGCGACCAATTGCTGCAACGCCGTCAGAGGACATCTGGATATGGCGGTTGTCGGACCCGACGGATCCGTTCTGGACGCCGTCAGTTTTTTTTATAGCCCTCGCAATATTCCCAAAGCCAGAACTCGATCAGCGCGTTTTGTAACGAGACTTCCGTACACCGTCCCGGACGGCACAACTCTACGAATAGCGTACCACAACGACCACGATGTCGTTAAGGTGGACGGCAATACGTTTGTCTGCCGGAACAGCGCCGCACTTACCGGCATCGAAGGCTGACCGGGCATACTTGTTTGTGCTCAACACCCGCATAACTAAACTTCTGAGATTCTTCGCCCACTGCTTGCACAATCCCCACCGATAGTGGCATAATAGCCCAACAGACGCAGCAACAGCAGGCAAACGCACCGGGTGCAGATAAAAGTACCGCTTTTTGAAACGCTTCGGATGACGCGAAAGGAGCACTATTATGTCCAAGCGAAGAACTTTTACCTTAATAGAGCTGCTTCTGGTCATTGCAGTTATCGCTGTGCTGCTGGCGATTCTGATGCCGGCTCTGAGGGCCGCCAAAGACCAGGCAAAAAAAACGGTCTGCACGGGGCACGTCCAGGGACTCGTGCTTGCCGTGAGAATGTATGTGGACGACTATGAAGGAAAAACACACAAATCACCAAACAATGGACTGTGGGATAACGCGTGGCAACATCCGGCAATTGTAAGGGAATACGGGCCAAATGAGGAGTTGGCCTACTGGGGAATCGCCTACTTCCCATACGCCAAGAACAAGAAGATTTTTCATTGCCCTGGCATGAAGCGTGGGGATGATTGGCCAGAATCGGGTGCAAATTGGGGACGTCAGGCGCAGCAATACTTCAAGTATTGCTCTTACGGCCTCAATAACTACATCACAAATACGAAGATTGATATTGAATTCAAACGTTTGAGCGAAGTGATTGCTTTTCAGGATCATATTGAGCAAAAACTAGACGACAATGGAGACATGTTTCATATTCGGCCCGGAGATAGGATCAATTTGCCACAATGGCGTCCGAGGAGCCAAGGCGGGAACGGCTTTGTCGACAGCTATTGGTCGGGAGAACAGTGGCATGACACGGTACAGGAATGTTTTCGTCACCGCGGAGCGTCCATAACCTCATGGCTCGACGGTCACGTCACAGAAATAAAGGAAACCACCGGCGAGGATGTTCCCCGCGCATGGTACATGGGCAAGCAGCCATGATATGGACCCGCCGACTTTGGTCGGGCGAGGGACATGCTCAGCGGGACTTGCAGTCGAGAGACGCAAAGGCCCGCCGCATCAAGCCGGCAAATCCACAGACTGCCGAAGAACCCGGCGTCAGCGGACCTGCCGGCACTGCTTAGGACGACTGCACCTCTGACCATGACACGCGACTGCTTCGTACCTGCTCCACGGCGGCAGACTCGTCACCGGCAAACTCAAACACGGTCAGGAGATCGGTACGCACAAACACCTGTTTGATGGTCGAGGGAACGCTGAACAAGACAAGCTGGTGCCCGGCCCCTCGAAGCAGCCTGTCGAGGATCATCAAACTGCAGATGTTCCCTGACGTAAGCATCTCGACTTTCGAGAGATCAACCACCACGTCACGGTCCACGACATCACCAAACATCTTGTTGACCACATCCAGCTCGCCGGTGTGATGGGGTTGCCCAGGCAACCTGATCAGAAGGATGTCATCCGATAACCGCTCGATTCCCATCTTTCTACCCTCCTCTTGCGATTCAGTGGTCCGTACATGTATCGCATTTCACGTTCGATCCGTTTCCCGCACGATCGGTCTCCTAAATAAAGTATAATCGAACAATTGCCAAATCCAAACGGAATCACACCGTTGAATAAAGGCTCATAAATCGGCAGCAATCTCGAAGGTTTCGGCAGCATTGGCGCGGGAAGGTATCCCCTCCAGGACTTCGACGCCGAACGCAGGCGTTTTTACACAGTCCTCATCCGATAACATTGATATTCGAGGACCTCAATGTTTTTCAGGAAGGTAATTCCTTCGCCGGGCTTATGAACTCAATGGCGGGCGGCTTCGAGACGACTGGCTGACCAGAAACAACCTGTAATTTTTTCACTCCACAACCCGTAGTTTTACCAGTAGCATCATACCCCCGATAATACATAATGGATAAATCCGGCGTGTTCGCTGTTCTCGGTACTAAGATACTTAGGATGACGTGCTACTTGGGGCCAGCCAAAATAATATCGCCTTCTCCCTCGGCGAATCGCGTGCCGGCTGGCCCCTTTTTGAATGCCGGTATCCGCGGAATTCTTCGGGAATTCATTAAGCCGACCCTAAAGAAAGCCGAAAAATAGCGTATACACGAAAAGGCGATGACACCTTTTCTACCCTCTAGCCCTGGTTTACTCCGGGGCTTTTTTTGCGCGCTGTACGGCCCCTTGATTTTCTTGAGTACGATGCTTTATTAAAGACGTTAACAACAACCTGCATCCTCCGATCACAAGGCCCTTAAACGAACGTCCTTTATGCCGAAGGCACATACCTCAGGTCAGGATTTCACACCGGACAACTTGGCCTGCTTCTGGGCATCAGTCAATTTGTCCCATACTGAAGGACAACCGCCACAGCAGAAAGCGATCTTTTGACCGTTGTAGTCGCGTGTGAGACTCGCATCCACCTTATCACGATCAATAGGTGAGCCCATAATGGGGCAGCGGCTGTTTACAAACTGCGGCTTGACGTGCTTTCCGAGCGCCGCGTGTATTGTGAAAAGCGTATTGACCGCCTTGTTCAACTCGGCCAGCTCGGTCTTTTTGTCCCCGGACTCGGCGGCCTTGATAGCTTGTCCTATGGACAATATCGCTATCGGAAGGTCCCGCGTGTATATTTCTTCGAGGCTCGGATTCACCGGGGCCGCCGGTTCACCCGAAGGACTCGCCGTGCCACTCCTGACGGACCCGCCCTGAGGAACCGGAACATTCGCCTTGGTGCGCTGCCGCTCCGCAGTTGAAGTCCTTGCTTTGGCAGGCTCTTTGACCTCTGGCGCAGGCGCCTGGCTCTGGTCCGCATGACAATGGTCTGCTTTCAGCTCACTTAAAGGGATACTTATCGCCATCGCCAAAACTACGCCGAAAAACCCGATTATTGTGAAATACCTTTCTTTGCTCATTCCTGGTTCTCTTCTCTTAAATACTTTGCTCTCAAGGACATAGCTTAGAACAGCGCCAATTACTGTTCTCGTCCGCACAATACTTGCCCCCCATCGGACAATAGTTTGATTCTATGTTTGCGAGGAACATATTCACCCTATACCTATAGGATATCATACTATGCCGTGGAAGTCAGGCCCTTTTTTGTGCAAATAAACACTCCATAAGTGCATGAATAAAAAATTTTTAAAAAAATTGAAAAAAGGCATCCACATTTCAGCCGCGCCAATCGCCTTCATTTATGGCTGCGACTTCACACGCAGTCATACTGGGCCCCCGCCGTCTTCAGTCCCCTCCTCCTTCAGGCGGGGGCTCCCCTTTTATCGCCTACCTGTAATATTGTTGAAATATGTTTGAAAATACTGCTCAAAAACAACTATGCCGCCGGAATAACCGTCACATTTAGAAAAAGCGTTATATTTAGTACCAACGCTGGCACTAAAGTTCAGCTTTTACGGTGCTACAAACAGTTGGCATAGAAGCCATCGCAATCAAAGAGAAGACTATTAAGAACTGTTCAAGTACAAACAAAAATTAACTCACATCCCTCCTCCGTGCAGCTGAGCTTGCCGGCCAGCAAGGATGCGTGGTCGGCAGGCTTGGCCCGCTAAAAGGCTCCACTATTCAAGCTTTCAATTCCGCCCACATGAGGTTTCCACAAAAACCGTTATATTTCTTATCAGACGCGGCACATAAATACGGTTTTACGTTATTATTGGTCTTTGAAGGAAAGAGAAAAGCATGCCCCTGTTCTGTTTGTCCTCCTTCGCAGAACAGGGGCTTTTCTTTTTTTCACAGGCAATTATTCGAAATTCCGCCCGCCGGCTTTTAATCACCGCACAGTAACGCATTTCATTTTTTCCTGGTCCCGGATTATCAACTTGCCGTCCGCCAGGCTCAGCGGCCCCCAGCACTCGGGACCATCGAGCAACTTGGCGCTGGCCAGCGGCTTGAAACCAGTGGGGCTCGGTTCGATAAGGTACAGAATACCTTCCTGGCCGTCCACACTGAAAATTAGCCCGTCAGCCAGTATGAAGCCGCCCTTGTCGAACAAAGGCGATCTGCCTGTCTTCCACTTTACCTTCCCATCGAGATCCATGCACACCATGCCATCTTTGGTCTCATTCGTGGAGCAATGGCCATAAAGATGGCCCTTGTAGAGGATGGCCGGATGCACGTGCGTACCGAAATCAGGAGTCTTGTAAACCTCGGTCACGGTGTACGAATCGCCTGCTTTCTCGACCTTGATCATCGCCGAACCAGCTTTGTATCCGCCGGTGATGAACAGCTGGCCGTCGCCGATTTCCGTGACGTTCGGAACCGGAATCTGGCAGCTCCAGCCACCGTATGTCCAGAGTGTCTTGCCCGTTTTGGGGTCCATCCCCAAAATCACGCCGCCACCTCCGCCTCTCGAACCGGCAGTAACCATTACCACGTGGTCGTCCCCGGCGATTTTGACGATAGCCGGGCTGACGTAGCCGACGCCGCCTGGGAGTGAAGGCGAAGCCCACTTGAGTTGCCCCGAGACTTTATCGTACGCCACAACACCTGCCTTCGAGGTCTGCGAGGCTAAGATCAGCAGATCGCCGTAAATCAGCGGGTTCTGGCTGATGGCCCAACGCGGCACGTTGCCACTGTCAAAGTCTTTCCATATATTCTTGCTCCAAACTGGCTTGTGCGTGTTCCCGTCGAAACAATACAGATCGCCGAACGAGCCGCAGGTATAGACGTAATTGCCGTCAATCGCAGGAGTGCTTCGCGAACCCGGGTGCTGCACCCGGCCCGGCGCATCATATTCGTAGGACCATTGCTCTGCGCCCGTATTGAGGTCGAGGCATCGCAGCACGTCCTTGTCATTGCCAACGCGATCCAGGACGTAGACCTTGCCTTCGCTGATGGCAGCCCCGCCATAGCCCGCGCCAAGCGGGATGGTCCAGAGGACCTTTGGCCCATCAGCAGGCCAGGACCGCAGAAGGCCCGTTTCCTTCGAGATCGCGTTCCTGTCCGGCCCGAGATACTGAGGCCAATCCGCCCAACTTGTGCACGCCGCCGCCATTAAAACCGCCATTGCCACTGCTGACTTAGTCTTCATCTTCTTCAATCCTGCCAAAAATAGTTAAATCCCCCGTTCGAAGTACGTTATTTGTGTGCATCTGTTCTGCTCGCGTGAAATGCTATAGCGACCGACCCGCGAGCGTCGGTCAACCGGTGTGCCGCCGGAACCTCCCATCTTTACAACTAAAACTACAGGCCAAGACATTTTGTAGCGTTACCCTACTTTATTCGCTCTGTACTTTCAACTGATTTTGAATCCCATTGAGGTTTTTTTGCTACTTCGGGAGCTCATCACCGCGACAGATCGGCCATCCGGGCACGCAATATAGAATCGCTACAATCGGAAAAATCGTTACAGTCAGAAAAACCGTTATACTGTACTGCCTCAGCGGCACTTAACTGCAGATAAGGCTCTCGAAGGAAGGAGGGCGGGCAGTGTAAAAGGATGCACTGCCACGCAAGCCCCTGCCTCAAATCATCCCTCTCCTCCGTGAAGCAGGGGCTTTTTTTAAAAATACGTAGTCGCCATAATACACATGTCCGCCATGCGCACAGGTTTTTTCTCCAGAAGATACGTATTTAGGTGAAGTAGGGTAGGATGCTCGTGAGAACTCAATCGGCGAAGATAACTGCAAACAATGCCGCTCATTCTGCTCTGTCAAGAGAGATTTTGACTCAAACTTAGGGCTTTTACCATAAGCTTTTCCGTAGCAAATCCTTGTGTAGCCAGAAGCAGGTGTCTATCGCCTCCGTCAGGCCACCCAACA
>Ga0315295_10000419_pt1 | contig 36584 bp, 30 predicted proteins | sample YL17G14_0_MG_FD_204453 | JGI IMG/M metagenome (GOLD analysis project Ga0315295, IMG submission 204453) | Sediment microbial communities from Yellowstone Lake, YNP, Wyoming, USA - YL17G14_0 | ecosystem: Environmental > Aquatic > Freshwater > Lake > Sediment | place: USA: Wyoming | collected...
GAAGCCGTTGGGCCGGATGGTCACGACCACCGTGCGGCCCTTGTACTGGCGGGTGAGCACCGTGCCCGGCATGGGAAGTCGGTTGTCGGCGGAGATGCGGAGCGTCCCGACCGCCACCGGCTGGCCGTCCGGTGCGGGCGTCCGAGGGGGCGGGGTCATGCGGATGTCCGCGTCGTTGGCAAGTTCCGCCGCCCGCGCACGTGCCCTCTCCGAGAGGTCGCCCTCGGCCCGGGACTGGAGCCGCCAGGCGATGCGTTTGACGAGGAAGTCCTTGTGGTGCGAGCGGGTCTCCTCGCCGAAGACCTCGGCGTACCGGGCCCGCAGTTCGGCCACGGTCATGTGCTTCAGCACCGCGATTTCCTTGCCCACGTTCAACATGCGGCCGTCCTTTCTCCGGTTCTCGCGTGCGTTAACCGGTGCGAGGATCAGGCCGTGGGGTCGCGGGCAAGCCAAGGGCTTTCTGGGCAGATTCTGCGGATTCCTGCGGCGGCACATGTCCGCCGGACATGTCCGATGTGGAGGCGAGTTGCGGACGGATGCGGAGCCGCAGGAGCCCGGCGGCGAGGATGGCGGCGACTTCGCGGAGACACTCGTCGGGGGACAGCGGAACATCCGCCTTCGCCAAGGCTTCGGCGGACAGGTCGGTCGTGTGCATGGGCACGCTCCTTTCGGGAAGCGCCCACAACGACCTCCGCTGTGCGGCCAGCGCGTTGTCCGGCGGGTTGCTCTACTGGATACATACCCGGCGGAAGTTCGAGATGACGGACTGGGGCTGCGGTTCGAACGAGGTCGTTAACCCAGAGAGGGCTGTGAACCAGAGAATCCGAGAGTTTTGGCGAGGGTTTTTGGGGTGCGAAGGCAACCATCACGGTTGGCTTCGCACCCCAGACTCTCGGACTCGAACCGGAGAAAACGGCGTGGTGCGGGGATGCGTTCGTAAGCCTTTGCCGTCAACGGCTTATGCAAGAACGCCGAGGACTCTCGCCCTCGGCGTTCTGCGTTAACCCAAGGGGCACCGGAGTGCCCCGTTGTTGTTATGGCTCCCCGAGCAGGGCTCGAACCTGCGACCTAGCGGTTAACAGCCGCTCGCTCTACCAATTGAGCTATCGGGGAATAAAGCAACGACCAGCCAACCGGAAAGGGTCGCTTCCACATAGCTGGCCAAGTCGTTGGAAACGTTATGCTAGCCGGCGGCGGCAGGATGTCAAGGCCGGCAGCGAGATTTTGTCAGGCGTGTAAGTATCGTGGCGGCAGGGAGTTGAAGGTCGGGAGGCACCAGCAGGAGCTGGGCGGTTAGTCGGCCGGCGTGAGCAGGGCGAGGTTGACATGGGGCGGGGCGGGGCTATACTGCGGCGGGTCGGGCGAGCAAACGGCCATTCAGGAGACGCACGATGGTCAACGGCAAACACGTATTATACGCGGTACACGTTACAGATCGGCTGCGGCAGGTAGCCAAGGTGCAGGAGCTGCTGACGCAGTACGGGGCGCACGTCAAGACGCGGCTGGGGCTGCATGAGGTGTCGCAGAAGCACTCGGCGCCGAACGGGCTGCTGGTGCTGGAGATGTTCGGGGACGCCAAGCGGTGCCGGCAGCTTTACACTAAGCTCAACGCGATCCGGGGCGTCGAGGTGAAACGGGTGGTGTTCGGCCATCCGTGAGGGGGCGGGGAGGTGCAGGCGTGGCATCAGCCAGCGCAGGCGCCTGGGGGGTGGCGGATTCGTCGCGGGGCGTGGCGGCCAGCGCCGGAGGGGGGGAGGGTTCCATTTCCCAGCCGCCGCCCAAGGCCTTGTACAAGGCGACAAAATTAGCGGCAACGTTCTGATTGCTCTGCACCCAGGCTTCCTCGGAGGCGTAGAGTGACCGCTGGGCATTCAAGACGTTGAGGAAATCCGTCTGGCCCTGGGTGTAGAGTTGCAGCGCCAGGTCGAGGGCGCGGCGGTTGGCGGCCACGGCGTCCGAGAGGGCCTGGCGGTGCTCCTGCTCCCTGGCGAAGGCAACCAGGGCGTTCTCCACCTCCTGCAGGGCCGTCAGGACGGTTTTTTGATAGGCGAGCAGGGTCTGGTCGCGGATCGCCTCGCGGACACGAACGTTCGAGATGATGCTGCCGCCCTGGAAGATCGGCCAACTCGCGGCAGGCCCGTAGGACCAGAAGCGGCTGGCGTGATCGGTCAGCGCGCTGAGCCGGGGGTTTTCCCACCCCAGGGAACCGGTGAGCGAGAAGCGGGGGAAGAAATCGGCGGTGGCGACGCCGATCTGGGCGGTGGCGGCATGCAGTTGGGCCTCGGCCTGGCGGATATCCGGCCGGCGGCGCAACAGGTCCGAGGGCAGTCCCACGGGAACGAGCGCCGGTGCGACGGGCACGGGGCCGGGTTGGGACAGGTCCGGCGCCAGTTCGGCCGGGAAGCGAGCCAGCAGGATGCTCAGGGCGTAGATGGATTGCCGGGCGGCGGACTGCAAGATCGGGATCTGCGACTGGGTGGTCGCTACCTGGGCCTCGGCGTTGGCGACGTCCAGGGCGCTGACAAAGCCGGCCCCGAGCCGTTGCCGGGTCAGATCAGCGGTATGCTTCTGGGCGCGCAGGTTATCTTGGGCGATCACGATCTGCTGCTGGAAGCTGCGGAGTTGGACGTAGTTCAGCGCGATCTCCGCGATCAGGCTGACCTGCACGTCGCGGAGGTTTTCCTGGGCCGCCTCGACGTCGGCGTCGGCGGCCTCGACGCTGCGGCTGATGCCGCCGAAGAGGTCCAATTCCCAGGCGGCGTCCAAGCCGGCCTGATACAGAGGCTGGGCCCGCGCTGCCGCGGGGGCGCCCGAGGGTTGGCTCCGCCGATACAGGGCTGAGGCGTTCACAGCCGGCCACAACCCGCCCGCCGCGACGCCCTGCGCCGCCCGCGCTTGGCGGAGACGAGCCTCGGCCAGTTGCAGGTCCAGGTTGACCTTGAGCGCCTCTTCCACCAGGGCGGTCAGATTCGGATCGTTAAACACGCGCCACCACTGGGCGAGCTGAGCGGGTTGCGCCGTGGCCACGGACGGCTGCGACACGGCTGCCTCGGAGACTCCGGTCCAAGCGGTGGGCACGTTCGCCTGCGGCGGGCGGTAATTCGGTCCCACCAAGCAACCTCCGGCCATTAGCGTGCCGGCGAGGGCGGCAGCAAGAAGTGCCGGTGCAGGTGTGCGGCGGGCGGCAGGACGGGTGATTGCTTGCATGAGGTTGCTCCTGGGCCGGTCCGAGGCGCGTGGGGCCTGGCCGACGGATTACTCATAGCGCAGGGCTTCGATGGGGTCGAGCCGCGAGGCCTTCCAGGCGGGATAGTAGCCAAAAATGATGCCGATGCTGGCGGAGACCAGCACGGCTGCGGCCACGGCGGGCAGGGAGGCTTGGACGGGCCAGTGCAGCACGAGGGTCACCACGTATGAGGCGCCGCGGCCCAGCAGGATCCCCACGGCGCCGCCGATAAGGCAGAGGACCACGGCCTCGGCCAAGAACTGCCGTAGGACGTCGGGCGGCCGGGCGCCCACCGCCATCCGCAGCCCGATCTCACGGGTTCGTTCGGTGACGGAGACGAGCATGATGTTCATGATGCCCACGCCGCCGACGACGAGGGAGATGAGGGCGACGCACAGGAGCAGGCTGGTCATGAGGGCGGTGGTGGAGGAGAGGACCTTGGTCATCTCGGTCATGTCGCGGAGGTTGAAGTCATCGAGCGCCGGGGGGCGGATGCGGTGGCGCTCGCGGAGGAGGTTGGTCACCTGCTGGACGGCCAGGGGGATTTCGGAGGTGGATCGGGCAGCGAGCCAGATCTGGTCCACGTTGGTGAAGCGGACGGGCATGGGGGTGTCGGCCTGCTGGACGGCGGAGGGGATGGGGTAGAAATCGAGCTGGGCGTTGGGGTAGAGTTGGTTGAGAGAGTTGACGGACGAGGGGGAGGTCTCAGCGCTGCTCTGGTTGACGTTGGCGAGGGAGGCGCCCGTGACGCGGTACTTGATGGCGGTCCAGGGGGCCAGAAGAATGTCGTCCTGGTCCATGCCCATCATGTTGGCGCCCTTGCTGCGGAGGACGCCGATGACGCGGAACGAGACATTCTTGACGCGCAGCACCTTGCCGACGGGAGATTGGCCCTCGAAGAGCTCGCGGACGATGGTCTGGCCGAGGACGCAGACTCTGTTGGCGTTGCGGACGTCGCGGTCCGCGAACGTCTCACCCTCGGCCAAGCCGGTCCAGTCGCGGACGTCGAGGAAGGCGGGGGTGGTGCCATAGATGGAGGAGGGGACCCAGTTTCGGTTGCCATAGACGACCTGGGTACGGGCGCGGACGACGGGTGCGGCGTTGCGGACGGCGGAGCAATCGCGCAGGATGGCGTCGCAGTCCTGGGGGGTAAGGGTCGTGGTGCTGCCGCCGCCGAAGCTGATGCCGCCGCTGGCGGCGGTGCCGGGCATGAGCATGAGGTTGTTGGCGCCCATGTTGGTGATGGTTTTTTGGATGGCGGCGGAGGAGCCGGCGCCGATTTCCATCATGGCAATGACCGCCGCCACGCCGATGACGATTCCCAGGGTGGTGAGCGCCGCCCGCATGACGTTGCGCCGCAGGGCCCGCAAGGCGGTTTTGAAGGTGCGATAAGACCTCATGCAACACCTCCGTCGGCGCGGCCGGCCGAGTCGGCGGCGGGGCCGGGGCCGGCGGCGCCGGGCTCGGCCGCAAACGCCGTGTCGCCATCCTCGATCAGCCCGTCTCGGATGTGGATGATCTGCCGCGCGTGGCGCGCCACGCCCGGGTCGTGGGTGACCAGCACGATCGTGATGCCCTCGGAGCGATTCAACTCCTGGAACATGCGCAGGAGTTCCTCGCTGGTATGGGAGTCGAGGTTGCCGGTGGGTTCGTCGGCGAGCAGCACCTGGGGGTGGTTAACCAGGGCGCGGGCGATGGCCACCCGCTGCTGCTGGCCGCCGGAGAGTTGCGAGGGCTGATGATCCATGCGGTCGGCCAGGCCGATGCGATCGAGCAGTTCGGTGGCCCGCCGTCGCATCTGGCGCTCCGACAGGTCTGCCGGCGCATACGAGAGGGGCATCATGACGTTCTCCAAGGCGCTCGTTCGCGGCAGCAGGTTGAAGTTCTGAAAGACGAAGCCGATCATCCGGTTTCTGAGCAGGGCCCGCTGGTTGGCCGAGAGCGTGGAGATTTCTTTCCCGTCCAGCCAGTACTGGCCGGAGGTAGGGTGGTCCAGGCAACCCAGGATGTTCATCAGCGTGCTCTTGCCGGAGCCGCTGACGCCCATCAGCGCCGTCAGCTCGCCCCGGCCGATGGTCAACGAGATGCCTCTGAGCACCGGCAGGTCCACCTCACCCAGGTAGTACGTCTTGCGGATCTCTCGCAGTTCAATCAACGTCATGACGGTGCGGCTCCGGTTGGTCCGTCAGCGTCCGCCGCCGGGGGCAGGCTGGCCTCCCGCGGCGTTCTAGCGTGCGCGCCTCATCTGGGGCGTGAACGGACTAGCGGCGGCGCCTGGGCCGGCTGAGCTCTCGGGTTGCTGCTCGCCCACGACCACCCGCATACCCTCCGCGAGGCCGGCGCCCTGAACCTCCGCCACGGACATATCCGTCAGACCCACGCTCACGCTAACGGGCCGGACAAAAGTGCCTTGCTCCACCCAGAGGGTCCCCTGGGACTGGGTGCTGCCCTCAGGCGCAGCGGGGGGAGTCGCACCCGCGGCGTTCGAGGAAGTCGCGGCCGCGTCAGTGGTCTCACGGAACTCCGGGGCGATTAGTTCCGGCCGCGGCCACCATCTCAGGGCGGCCTTGGGCGCCAGCAGCACGTCCTGGCGCCGGCCGGTCTCGAAGTACACGTTGGCCGTCAGGTAGGGCAGCAGCTTGCCGTCGGCGTTGTCCGTGTTCACCTCCACCGTATAGGTGATCACGTTCTGGGTCATGGTGGCGTTGAGCCGGACCTTGCCCACCTGCCCGTGAAATACCTGGTCCGGGAAGGTTTCCACGGTGAAGACCGCCGCCTGGCCCGGAAAGATGCTGCCGATGTCCACCTCGTTGACGGGGACCCAGACTTGAATGCGTTTGAGGTCCTTGGCGAGCAAGAAGAGGCTGGGGGCGTTGAGGCTGGCGACCACGGTTTGGCCGATGTTGACGCGGCGGTCGATGATCACGCCCTGCACGGGCGACTTGATGGTGCAGTAGCTCAGGTTTCGCTGGGCGCGGTCGAGGCCGGCTTGCGCCTGGGCCGCCGCCGACCGGGCCTGCTCCACGGCGGCCCGGCCCACGCCCACGTTGGCCGTGGCGATCTCGCAGCCGGCCTTGTAGGCGTCATAGGCGGTCGGCGCCAGCGCCTCGGACGGACCCAGCTTCTGCGCCCGCTCCCAATCGCGTTGCGCCTGGTCCTGCTTGGCCTTGAGCTGCTGCAAATCCGCCTCGGCACGGAGGATCCCGGCCCGCGCCTGCTCCAATTGCGCCTGAGCCAGCCCCACGTCGGCCGCATAAAGGGAGTCGTCGATCTGTGCCAGGATGGTCCCCTCTTCCACGACCGAGCCGTAGTCGATGCTCTTGCCGTTCTTGTCCCGACCGAAGGTGTTGATCCGCCCGGCCACCTGGGCGCCCACGTCAATCACTTCCTCCGGCTCGACGGTCCCGGTGGCGTTGATGGTGGCCACCAGGTCGCCGCGTTTGACCAATTCGGTTCGCACCGTGGCGCGGGTCGAACCGTTTCGCCGCAGATACCAGGCACGCGCACCGCCGGCCACCGCCGCCGCTGCGATCACCACCAGTAATATTCGGATTGCTTTTCGCATAGTGCCCTCATGTTTCAGACGTGGCCCACTGCTGGCTTTCTTTCTGCTGCGCCGGGGCCGTGCTGACGGTGTGCCAGCGCGCCCAAATGCGCTTCCAATTGCCCCAGCAACCCCAGCAAGTCCTCCTGTTCCTGGGGCCTGAGGCCGGCAAAGAGTGATCGGATCTGATCCCCGTGAGCCGCCAACACCTTCGCCACCAACTTTCGTCCCGCGGGCGTCAGGTTGACGCGCCGCACCCGAAGGTCCGCCGGCGAGGTGTGGCGCTCCACCAGCCCTTGGCGCTCCAGGCGGTCCACCACGCCGGTCACGCTGGGCGGCTGAATAAGCAGGCACCGGCCCACATCCTTCAACGGCAACCACCGGCGGCCGTCGCGCTGCCCGTCGTGAAGCACGCGCAGGACCGCCCATTGGGGGCCGCTAATGCCAAACCGGGCAAAGTAAGGCTCCATCACCTGCCGCACCAGCCCCAACGTACGAAGCAGGGCGTGGAAGATGGCTTCCGTCATCGGCGAATCAACCTTGTCCGACACGCCGCTCATCAGTATTCCTAACGCTTGAGGGCGAGTTTTGTTCGCAAACTAATCATTTCTTGGAGTTCTTGTCAAAGAGATTTTTCGAACGTCTGACCCTGGCCGTCGGCCAAGCAGTCCGGGGCAGTCTATGTTCCATTAGTCACGCCCAGCCAAGGAGTTAGGATCATCCCCCACGGTCGATGCCCCGCCCTGCCGCCACAACGTCCCTGAGGGCGGCGGAGCGCAGCGATCAGACCGGATGCGCCAAGGCGGCCGCCAGATCGACAAAGAACGGTTCCGGGTCGGGTTCGAAGTCGAGGGTGTGGTGGGCGTTGGGGTAGGTTTGCGCGGGCGCGTTCCAGGCGGGCAGGGGCCGGAGGATGGGTTGCAGCAACGCGACCGTGGCGGCGTTGTCGATGATGCGGTCCTGGCCGGCCAAGAACAGGCGCACCGGTGCGAGGATCTGTGGCGCCAGGCGATGGATGAGGGCGTCGAGCCGCCGCGAGGCGAGCAAGAACGAGGCGGTGGCGCGGGTGAGCTTGAGGGGGTCGCGCTCGAGGAAGCGGAGCATCTGGGCGTTGGCGGTAAAGAGGGCGGGGTTCGACAGAGGGATTTCATGGAGTTTGCGGGGCTGCAGGAGGCCGTGGGCGCCCACCGCGATCTTCTCCACGAGGCTGATATCAACGCGCGGTCGCAGGCCCGGGGCGATCAAGGCGATGGCGCGTACGCGCACAGGATATTGGGCGGCGTAGGCGAGGGCGAGTTTGCCGCCCCAACTGACGGCGACAAGATCCACCCGGGCGGCGCCGGTGCGGGCGGCGAGCCAGCGGACACCCCGGTCAACGTCCTCGACGAGTTGGGCGGGCGAGTCGCCGTGGCCGCGGTCGAGCGGATTCAGGCCGCTGCCGCGGCGGTCGGGCAGCAGGACCGTAAAGCCGGCCCGTCGCAGGGAGTCGCAACTCTTGAGGAACCAGCCGCCGTGGGACTGGATGCCATGCAGATAAAACACGGGGCGCGGCGGGCCCGCGGGGGCGTACGGTTCAAACAGTCGTGCCCAGCTCACGTAGCCGCCTGACTGCTCCAGAGTAAGCAGGGTGCAGGGGACGGGCTGGGCCAGCGAGGCGGGGGGGACCTCGGGGCGGGGCGCGTCGTGTCGCTCTTGTCTGGGCATTTAACTTGATGCCGAGTGGGGGTAAGTAAGGCGGTTCATGGGGCGGCGGTCCGTCGGCCGTAACAGCAGCAGGGACGGACGACGCAATGGTCGCAGTCGGGTCGGCGGGCCAGACACACGCCCCGGCCGTGAAAGACCAGGCGGTGGCAGAACAGGGTCCAGTCCTTTCGCGGCAAGAGCTGTTGCAAATCAAGTTCCAGCTTTACGGGGTCTTCCTGGGTGGACAGGCCCATGAGGCGCGAGAGGCGGATCACGTGGGTGTCGGTGATGATGCCGGGGGTGTCGAAGACGCTGCCAAGGATGACGTTGGCGGTTTTGCGCCCGACGCCGGCGAGGGTGAGCAGCTTGTCCATCGTGCGCGGCACCTGGCCGGAGAACTTCCCGATGATGTCGCGGCAGGCGGCTTGGATGCTCTTGGTCTTGTTGCGGAAGAAACCGGTGCTCTTGACGTCCTGCTCCAACTCGGCCGGGTCGGCGGCGGCGTAGGCGGCCGGCGTGCGGTACTTGCGGAAGAGGTATTTGGTGACGAGGTTGACGCGCGCGTCGGTGCATTGGGCGGCCAGGATGGTGGCGATGAGCAACTCGAGGGCGTTGGCGTGGTCGAGGGTGCAGCAGGCGGCGGGGTACTCCTTGCCCAGCAGGGCGAAGATTCGTTTGGCCCGCGGCGCGGCGTCCCTGACGTCCTCGGCCGTAGGATGAAAGTCCTGGGGGAGAAGGGAACCTGCGGCGAGCTTCCTTGCTGTCTTGCCCTTGGGCGCCGGTGCGGCGGCGGCGTCTTCTCGGCCGGTGCGAGGGTTAGCCTGCTGGGCGAGTCTCTTGTTGACCATGAGTACGTCTCCCGATGAGGCGGGCCAAGTTGAATTCAGGACAATTTGAATCGTTTGCGCACGGCCCAACCGTAGAGGCGGTCGCCAAGCAGGGGGCGGACGCGGAGAAGCCAGACGGCGTCGCGGCCGAGGCGATAACGGAGGCAGGGGCGGGGGTGCTCGGCGACGTCGGCGATGAGGCGGCCCACGAGCGCCGGGTCGCCGCCGCGGCGGACGCCCTGTTCGAAGTAACGGCCCGCCACGTGGCGGATGGGGTCATACGGGGTGAGAGGCCGGGCGGCGGGGACGGCGGCCTGGTCGAGGTTGGTGTGGAAGAAGCCCGGCTCGATCAGGCTGACACGGATGTTGAAACGCCGCAGTTCGTAGGAGAGCGACTCGCTGTAGCCTTCGAGGGCGAATTTGGTGGCGCTGTAGAAGCTGCGGTAGGGGACGCCGACGCGGCCGGCCAGCGACCCCACGTTGATGATGCGGCCGCCGCCCTGCTGACGCATGATGGGCAGCACGGCCTGCACCAGCCGCACGGCGCCGAAAAAATTCGTCTCGAAGATATGGTGCACCTGGTCGATGCCGCACTCCTCGGCAAAGCCGTTGAGGACATAGCCGGCGTTGTTGACCAGCAGGTCAAGGCGGCCGGCAGCCGGCAAACACTGCTCAACGCATTGCCGGACCGACTCGTCGCGGCGGACGTCAAGAGCGAGCAGGCGGAAGCCGTCGAGTTCGTCGGCGGCAGGCGTGCGGCTCGTGCCAAACACCCGCCAGCCCCGGCGCGCCAGCTCCCGCGCGGCCTCGCGGCCAAAACCTGACGAGGCCCCCGTGATTAACGCCACTTGGCCCAGGCTGCTCATGGACTACCTGCCTCCAGGGCCGGCGGCTGAGCCGATCCCGCCGCATCGGGGCCAACGGGGCGAACGGTCCGTTGGCGGCGGTGCGCTTGGTCGAGGGCGGCGAGGGCGTCGTTCAGGGAATACAGGTCGCGGAGGAGGATGGGCGAGTCGGGGTCGCCGCCGGGGAAGAGGGCGGCGAAGGGGAGGGCCTGGCCGGGACCGCCGAGCGCGCGGATCATCTGATCTATCTCGGGATCGGAGAAACTGGCGTCGGCGATAATCAAGGCCGCGCCGGTTTGGACGAGCCGGTCTCGGAAGGCGGCGGTCTGGTAAACGATCTTGTCCAAGATCGCGCAATTGGTGCACCAATTGGCGGTGAACTTGACCAAGACCGTGCGACCTTCCTGGCGATAGCGGGCCAATTGCTGGCCCCAGGGCTCGCCGCTGGTGAGGGTATCGTTTTTGGGCACGAGTGCCAGGGCGACGGCCCCGGCGGCCAGCAGGACCAAGGCGATCAGGCGCACAGCGCGGCGGCGGGGGGCGGGGGTGGCGCGGTTGACCACGGAGAGGCCCAGCCAGACGCAGAAGGCCATCAGCAGGCAAAAGTAGATGAGTTGGCGGTGCCAGCCGGGGGGGAAGACGCAGATGAGGTAGCCGGCAAAGAGAAGCATGAGAAAGCCAAGGGCCTGCTTGAGGCGGAGCATCCAGTTGCCGGCGTGGGGGACGCGGCCGAGCAGGCTTGGAAAAGCCGTGAGCAGGACATAAGGGGCGGCCATGCCAGCGCCGATCAGCAGGAAGACGACTACGGTGATGACCAGGGGCTGGGCCAGGGACCAGGCCAGGACGGGGGTGAGCAGCGGGGCGCCGCAGGGGGTGGCCAAGAGGGTGGCGAGCATCCCCATGGCGAAGGTGCCGAGGTAGCCCCGGCGAACGACTTGGATGTTCGATAGGCGCGGGGGCAGGGCGATGTCGAACATGCCGAACATCGAGAGGCTCAGCACCAGCACGATGAGCAGCAGGGCAAACTTGAAGCCGTTGCTTTGGAACTGCTGGCCCCACAAGAGCTTGAATATGCTCATGACCAGGGCGAGGGCGGCGAAGATCAGCAGGATGCCGGCGGCGAAGGCCAGGCCGGAGCGGAGGCTCTTGCCGCGGTCGGGCCGGCCCTGCTCGTTGGCGGACTGCCGGATGAGGGTCAGCACGATGATGGGAATGACGGGGAGGACGCAAGGCATGACGTTCATGATCAGGCCCGCAGCCAAGGCCAGGGCGATGGAGGCGAGCCAACTGCGGCCCACCTGGGTCGGGGTTTGCCAAGCGGCGTTGGCGTCGAAGGCGGTGAAGAGATCGGAATGACTGGGCTCTGGAAGCTGCCCTGGCGCGGCGATGGTCAGGTGGGCGGTGGCGGCATCGGACCAGAGGCGGCAAGTACCGGTGTTGCTGCATAACTGGCCGTCGAGCTTAAGGTTAACGCGGATGTCGGCCATCGCGCCGGAAGCAGAAGCCAATAGTTCGAGCGGTATGTAGCAGATCACTTGGCCCTTGTAGATGTGGTTGGAGGCCTTCAGGGTTTTGTCCTCGTAGTACTCGCCAGGAGGATACTGCACTTTGCCGAACTTCAGGAGGGTGCTGGGCTGGGGCGTGATGACGGTGTCCTTGCCGAACTCGCCACGTTTGGGGTTGGCGTAGAGGTGCCAGCCGTCGGCGACGTTGAGGATGACGGCCAAGGCGGTTTTTTGGCCGGGATGGACGGCGGCGTACCGGCTGAAGACCTCGACGCGAACGAGCAGGACCGATTGGGAAGGGGAAGTGGGGGCCGGTGCGACCTTGGGAAGAATGGGAAGGGGGCCGGTGATTTGCGCTTGGGCCAATCGAGGCGCCAATGCCAGAGGGCTCAGAGAAAGAACGACCAGCAAGGCGGAGGGGAATCTTGGGGAGTGCAGTCTAGTGCTCATCAACCTTGCCACCTGTGTTAAGTGACCGGGGAACGATAGCGCCGCCGGGCGGAGTCATTCGGCGTCGGCCTGGGCCAATTATGAGAGCTGCGGACGGCGGATGCAATGATGCTGGGTCAGATTGTCCGCAGGGGGATGGCCAGCGGTGTATTGGCTGAAACCATAAAAAGCTGGTGGCCGTCGGGCAAAACAAGCCCGCCAGCCACCGAGCCGACCCCTCTCTGTCCTTTGGTCTTGGAACCGCCTCGCTCGCTGAACAGATTATATGCCTGTCGCTTGGGGAGAGCAGCAGAGGGGACGATCTGAGTGCTGGATTGGCGGTGGGAAAGTTGAAACGTGATATTCGCTCGTGCTTGATAATCGTTAAGCTGTTTTTTGGCATGGTCTTATCGCATTATGATCACCGGGTGGCGATGGATTTCCGTCTTGACGTGGGCGATAAGATAGTTTAGGCTCAAGTTACGGCCTTGTGGGCTGATGGGAAAGATGATGATGGAGTGTAAACGACCTTAGGAAGCCGAGTTTCAGCCGGTACTTAAGGCGGCAAGCGGGTTTGAGAAAGGAGTGCAACTCGCGGCCTAGTCTGACGTTGGGGAGTACTTGCTGGGACAAGGAGAGGTTGAATCAGTTGTGGATGGCCGACCTTTCAACCAGGCCAACTCGGCAGGAAGGGCGGTCGTGAAACTGCTGTGGCGAATTGGGTCGCAGCGCCGAATAGTGCTGGAAGTTTGCTGTAAGATGTTGGTGGGAAGCGAGATGGGCGTTTTCCCCGGTCCGATAATTGAGCAAAGGGGCAGTGGGCCAAACTGGGAGGTGGCGTGTGGCTAGTCCGTGCGCTGCAGTCTCGGCGGTGGGCAGCTCCTTGGTTGGGACGGATCGATTGGGACCGGGTGGCCCGGGCGGGTGCGGGTTGGCATAAGCCGTGGGCGGAAAACCAATCCCGCGGTACCACCAAGGGTGGTCAGCAAGCTGCCTGAACGGCAGTTCGGCGGGGATTCAACCGAGCCTTTCCCCATAAGTCTCCAAGCTAGGACCGGGCAAGCCAGAGGTTAGCAGCCTCGCGTGGGTTTGTTGGTGCGCGCTGGTTGGCTGCGACGTGGGCCGTCTGTGGGTATGTTTGAGGACAAGGTCTCAGGTGGGACCGGTAGGTGGAAAGCTGGGAGAGGAGACCGGTTCAGTGGTGATCAGAGCGGGCAGGGTAGTCGGTCGCATGGGTGCGGCCGTTTGAGATACGACGTGAAGTGGGAGATGCCAAACATGGAAAAGTTTAATTTACTGGCAGTTGTGAACGAGTGGGTCGTCCTGGTGGCGCTGGTAGCGGGCGGTTTGGGGGCGGCAGTGCTGTGGGTGGTGCAGGCGGCGCGGGGCAAGAGTCGCCTGCGGGCGGCGGAACTGGCGGCAGAAGGGGTTGTTCGGGACGCCCAACAGAAGGCCGAAAACCTGGTGAGGACGGCCCAATTGGAGGCCAAGACGGAGCTCATTGCGAAACGGGAGGAATTTGAGCGTGAGACGGGCAAGATTCGTAGCGATATGCGGGAGCAGGAGATCCACCTAGCCAAGCGGGAGGACACGGTCGATCGGAAGTGGGAGGCGGTGAACGCCAAGGAGCGGTCGCAGGAAGGTTGGCAGAAGAAGCTGGAGAAGCGCGAGCACGATCTGGCGAGCAAGGACCAGCAGTTGTCGGCGACCTTGGCGGAGCAGCGGGCGCAGCTTCTGCGGCTGGCGAACGTAACGGCGGAGGAGGCCAAGGAGATGCTGCTCAAGCGGCTGGAGAGCGAGGTGACGCACGAGGCGTCGGCGCTGATCGAGCGGGTGGTGACGGGGGCGCGGGAGGAGGCGGTCAACAAGGCGCGGGAGATCACGCTGAACGCCATTCAGCGCTACGCGGCGGACCACACCTGCGACAGCACGATTTCGTCGGTGGAGATCCCCAACGACGACATGAAGGGGCGGGTGATCGGTCGGGAGGGGCGGAACATCCGGGCGTTCGAGAAGGCGACGGGGGTGGACGTGATCATCGACGACACGCCGGGGCTGGTGATCATTTCGGGGTTCGATCCGATTCGGCGCGAGGTGGCGCGGATCAGTCTGGAGCGGCTGATTCAGGACGGGCGGATTCACCCGGCGCGGATTGAGGAGTTGGTGGCCGAGACGCAGAAGGAAGTGGAGGCGCGGGTGTTGGAGATCGGCAAGAGCGTGGCGTTGGAGGCGAACGTGAACGGGCTGAGCCACAAGCTGCTGGCGCTCTTGGGGCGGCTGAATTACCGGACGAGTTACGGGCAGAACGTGCTGCGGCACAGCGTGGAGGTGGCGTACCTGTGTCAGGTGATGGCGGAGGAACTGGGTCTGGACGGGGCGTTGGCGCGGCGGTGCGGGCTGTTGCACGACATTGGCAAGGCGGCGGACCACGAGGTGGAGGGCGGTCATCCGCAGATTGGGGGGGACATCCTCAAGCGGTTTGGCGAGCGGCCGGAGGTCATCAACGCGGCGGCGGGCCATCACGGGGACATTCCGGCGGCCTCGCCCTACGCGCCGCTGGTGGCGGCGGCGGACGCGATGAGTGCGTCGCGGCCGGGGGCGCGGCGGGAGACGCTGGAGCGTTACATCAAGCGGTTGGAGGCGCTGGAGCAGATCGCCTCGAGCTTTCCGGGGATCCGGCAGGCGTACGCGATTCAGGCGGGGCGCGAGGTGCGGGTGATCGTGGACCCGGAGAAGGTGGATGACGGCCAAGCCTGGCAGATTGCCCGCAACATCGCCCAGAAGGTGGAGCAGGAGCTGACCTATCCGGGCGAGATCAAGGTGACCCTGCTGCGGGAGGTGCGGTGCGTGGAGTACGCGAAGTAGGCGGCACCGGGCGGACGGGGAAAGTCGGGTGAGCGGATGCAGATTAAACTGCTGTGCATCGGGGACGTGGTGGGTCGGCCAGGGCGGGGAGTGCTGGGGGAGCACTTGGCGCGGCTGGTGCAGGAGCACGAGATCGACTGCGTGATCGCCAACGCGGAGAACGCGGCGGGGGGGTCGGGACTGACGCCCGCGATTTACGAGAAGCTGCACAAGTACGGGGTGAATCTGGTCACGCTGGGGGATCACATTTTTCGCAAGCGGGAGATCATCGGGGTGCTGCAGAACGCCGGGGACGTGGTGCGGCCGGCGAACTTGTCGCCGGCGGCGGCCGGGCGGGAGTGGGCGACGTACACGACGCGGCGCGGGGCGGAAGTGGCGGTGGTGTCGCTGCTGGGGCGGTTATACATGCCGCTGCCGAGCGACAATCCGTTTCACGCGGTGGGGCGGGTGCTGGAGCGAATTCCGTCGCACGTGCGGGTGATCGCGGTGGACGTGCACGCGGAGGCGACCAGCGAAAAGGTGGCGCTGGGGCGGATGCTGGACGGGCGGGTGAGCGTGGTGTTCGGGACGCACACGCACGTGCCCACGGCGGACGAGACGATCCTGCCTGGGGGTACGGCGTACATTACGGACGTGGGGATGACGGGGCCGCACGACTCGGTGCTGGGCCGGGCGACGGACCGGGTGATCAAGAGCCTGCTGACGCAGATGCCCCAGGCGTACAGCATTGCGGTGGGGGACGTGCGGTTGAACGGGATCATTGTGACGGCGGACGCTCACACGGGCCGGGCGACGGGGATTGAGCGGATTTGCGTGCGGAGCGAGGCAGCGGAGCACGCGGCGTACGACGAGAGCGACGGGGCCGTGGGGAACAACAAGGACGACGCCCTCTAGGCGGGCGGGCCCGCGGGGCGCCGTGTCGATCATGGTGGAACGTCACGGTGAGTTTGCCGAGGCGCCGGAGCCGCGGGGGCGGTTTGAACGGGCGAAGGATTTCTTTGGCGGGTCGGCGGGGCCGAGCGCAGAGGCGGGGGCCGCCGAGCGCGGGGAAGCGCCGGCGTTGCCGGGGCCGCGGGTCTTCACGGTGACGCAGTTGTGTCGGCTGATCAAGTTGACGCTCACGGAGCATCTGCCGGCGCGGGTCATCGTGCGCGGGGAGCTGTCGAAGTGGGAAGTCTCGCAGAGCGGCCACGTCTATCCCCGGCTGAAGGACGAGGGCGCCGTGGTGGATGCGGTGATGTGGCGGAGCGCGGCGGTCCGACTGAAGTTCACCCCGGCCGATGGGATGGAGGTGATCGCGACCGGGACCGTGGACTTCTACGAGCCACAGGGGCGGTTGCAGCTTTACCTGGAGAAGCTGGAGCCGGCGGGGGTGGGGGCGCTGGAGCTGGGGTTGCGGCAGTTGGCCCAGAAGCTGCGGGGGGAAGGGCTGTTTGACGCGGCGCGGAAGAAGCCGCTGCCCCGGTTTCCGCGGACGATCGCGCTGGTGACCAGTCCGACGGGGGCGGCGCTCGAGGACATCGTCAAGACGCTCAACCGGCGGTATCCGATCGTGCGGAAGCTGCTGTACCCGGTGAAGGTGCAGGGGGAGGGGGCGGCGGCGGAGCTGGCGGCGGCGATCCGCCAGTTGAATCGGCGCCGGGAGGAGCTGGGGGGTATCGACGTAATGATCGTGGGTCGGGGCGGGGGGAGCCTCGAGGACCTGTGGGCGTTCAATGAGGAGGAGGTGGCGCGGGCGATTTTCGCCTCGCGGATTCCGGTGATTAGCGCGGTGGGGCACGAAGTGGACACGACGATTGCCGACCTGGTGGCGGACGTGCGGGCGGCGACGCCGACGGCGGCGGCGGAGTTGGCGACGCCGCTGCTGACGGAGGTGCGGGCCGATTTGGCGTTGCATCAGCGGCGACTCGCGCAAGGGGTGCAACAGCGGTGGCTGCTGGCGAGCCGGGCGCTGGAGGGCTGGGGGGGTCGGCCGCTGTTTACGCGGCCGCTGGACCTGGTGCGGTATCGGCAGCAGGGCCTGGATCAGTACGCGGGACGGTTGCAGCAGGGCTGGGGACACCAGGTGTATCATCTGGGGCGGCGGCTGCAGGAACGGGCGACGGTGCTGCGGGCGATTGAGCCGCACCGGGCACTGCAACGGGCGGCGGCGACGCTGGGCGAGTGCGAGCATCAGCTGCGGCAGGGGCAGCGCGACTGCTATCGGACACGCGGGCACGCGTTGGACCAGTGGGCGTTGCGGCTGCAGGGGGCGGGTCCGGCGGTGCACGTGCCGCATCAGCGGCAGGCGCTGGAGCAGGCGCAGGGGCGGGCGGTGCAGGCCGGGCGGCAGTTGACGTGGCGGCACCGGCAGCAAGTGGAGGCGTGGGCGCGACAGTTGGAAAGCCTGGACCCGCGGGCCGTGCTGCGGCGGGGCTACAGCATCACGCGGCTGGCGGCGACGGGCGCCATGGTGCGGGCGGACAGTCGGTTGCGGGCGGGGGAGATGTTGACGACGGAGTTGGCGGGCGAAGTGTTCCTGGAGAGCCAGGTGACCTCGCCGCCGGCGCCGCGAAAGGAAGGCCATGGATAAGGAGCCGAAAGACAAGCTGACGTTTGAAGAGGCACTGGGCCAACTGGAGAAGATCGTCGCGGCGGTTGAGCAGGGCAAGGTCGGCCTGGAGGAGAGCCTCGACAAGTACGAGCAGGGGATGAGACTGATTCAGCATTGCCGCGCGATCCTGGAGCAGGCGGAGAAACGGATCGAGACGATCAATCGGCAGGGTCAACCGGCGAGCGGGCCCGGTTCAGACGGCGCCGAGGAAGCGGCCTCTTGAGCGCCGGGGCAGGAAGCGCGCGGGCTACGACCCCGCCCCTTCGGGCCGGGGCCGGCGTGGGGGACGAGAGTTGGTTCCGTTGATCCCCGGGGGGGTTTCTGGGCCGCTGGTTCCGGGTTATTCGCCGGTGTATTTGCCCTGCTGTTTGCGTTGTTGGAGGAGGGCCGAGCTGCGCGGCTCGCGCAGGATGCTGCGGATCATGGTCTTGGCTTGCTCGGCTTCGGGGCTGTTGGGCCAGCGTTCGAGCACCTCATCGCAGGTCTGCAGGGCGGAGGCGGGCGTTAGGCGTTTCTGCAACATGGCGGTTTGAAGCATCTGGCGGGCTTGCGCGACGTCTTCGGCTGCGACAGGCTGGGTTCTGGGGGCAGGGGCGGTCGGTTGGGGCGGCGCGGGGATGGCGGCCGCGGGTTGAGTCGCGGGAGGGGTTACTCCCATCGGCGCGCTGGCGGCGGGGACGGGCGCCTTGGCGGGTCCGCCGCCGGACCCCAGCGCAGCCGCCACCGAACCGGCGCCGGCCGCCAGGGCGCCCATGTCCAGCGGTGCAGCCCGCTGCAGTTCCTGCTCGAGCAGCAGGCGCGGCAGAAACCCGCCTACCGGCCCCATGTATCGAATCTTGCCTTGGGTGTCCACTAGGAGCAGGACCGCGCCGCGAATGCCCTGGAGTCTCCATTGAGCGGCATTGATGGGGTCGGCGGCGCTGCCCGTGAGCCACGGCCAAGGCTGTCCGGCGAGCGTCGTAAGAACTCGTCGTTGCACCGCCGGCGCGGGCGGGTCGAAATCCAGGCCGGCAAAGAAGACTCTGGCCTGCAGACCGTAGCGCAGAAACAGTTGGGTCATTTGCTGGCCGTTGGCGGACAGGTCATAAGCGACTTGGGGCACTTGGTCGGCCGTGTCAGGCGACAGACCGGAGAAGCCAGCGCTCGTGTAGGCCCCTTCGCCGGGGCCCTCCGCAGCATACGTGGGAGCGGCGCCCTCGCCCATGCCGGGCTGGCGGGCTTCGCGCAGGCTCCAGAGGAGGAGGCAGAGGATTTGGCCGCGAGCCGGCTCATAATACAGGAAACTGCCGTTGTACCCATGCAGAAGAACGCGGTTGAAGGTGTCACCGAGGTTTTCGTAAGGCATGTAGTCCGTGGGCAGTTGCAGATAGGTGGTCATCATGCCGCGTGGCGGTCCGGCGGGCAGGGCTGGTTCAGGCGATGTACCCGGGACGCCGTAGGGTGAAGCTGGCGAAGGCGGGGCTGGGGAGGCCGTCGGCTCCGCGCCGCCGAAGATCCGCAGCCATTTGGCGGCTTCGGGATCCGTGGGTGGCGCGGGTTTGGCGGCGCCGGCTTGATTGGGCTCGCCGGGCCTGATGGCGCCGGGCTTGTTGGGTTCGGGGCGGGCTGATGGAGTCGGCAACGGCGTCGCCGAGGGCAGCTCCGCCAGCACCGCTCGGCCGGCTAAGCGGTCCTTGAGCACCTTCCGCGCCGAGTCGTAGTCCTCGTACGCCAAGGCCAAGCTGACGAGCAGGTCGCCCGTGTCCCAATTGTCCGGGGAGGCCGCGTAAGCCTCTTTGGCCGCTTGGAGGGCGGCGTCCTTTTGCCCGGCGTAAAACGCCAGCAGCGCCTCCAACATGGCCAAATAGCCGCGCTGCTCGCCGGTGAACCGGCCGGCATACCGCTTCATATCCTCCACCCTGGTCCGGATGACGTTGACCTCACCGGTTCTCAGAGGCGCGAGCTTGGCGAAATTGTTGCTGATGATCTCGGTAACCACAGTCTGTATCGTGGTGGCGGCGTTGGTGGAGGCCTGGTCTGGCATGCCCGCCGGGCCCATTTCCGGCCCTGGCCTGGGGGGGTAGCCGCCGGGGCGCTGCGCCAGGGCGATGTGGCCGAGGCCCAACGCGATGGCCAGACCCACAAAGACCCGTTCCCACCGCGCGAACGGGGCACGCTCAGTTTCACAGTTGACTCTCTGGGTACGCATGCTCGTCTCTCCCGCCACGGACCGGCCCAGCCTAGCAGTCCGGTCCTCCCATCTCACCATCACCGGTTCATGTCGGCAGGCCGTCCCCCAACTGCCGAACTCGCCGGCGCCATTCTAGGGAAGTCCGGCACGCTTGACAATCCTGCCGTGCCCTTCGTCGCGCCATACTGAGCATAACGCCTTGTAGCAGAAGCGTTTAGAGATATGGCGTTTGCAAGGTTCTTCCTTGCCAAGCCCGTAGGTAGGAGGCTGGTTGACCGAGATGCGCGGGCGACTCAGAGGCCGTTGGCGGCCAGCGTGAACATCTCCGGCGTGAGACCCACATTGAAGCGGAGATTCTCGTACACGTAGCGACTCACCAGTTGCCCCCGCCAGTCATAGCAACTGATGGCGGTGGGAAGGAGGTATTGCACGTCGAACTCCGTGACCAGGCGGGCATAGGGGTATTCCGGCTTGGCGGGCAGGAGGCGCTCCATGGCCACGCAGGTCCGGCCATTCACCTTGGTTTTGCCCAGGTAGCCGATTTGCAGATCGCCGCTTTGGCAGGCCAGTTCGTACACGGCCAACAGGTCCTGCATGGTGCGGTAATAGCCGAAGCGGTCGCACGTGCGCCGACTGGACTGCTGGGCTTCCTTGGAGTACGGGTCGCGCTTCACGGACTTGATCCAGGAGAGCAGGCCGGTGGGGTGGACGATCATCTGATTATCGTTATGGCCCTCGGCGTAGAGGAGCTTGTCCACCATGCCGGGGTTCTCCTGCCACTGCATCAGCACGGAAAAGGGCTTATCCAAGAACTGCACGTCTATCCGCTCGGAGGGGTTGAGCTTGCCGTTGATGCGTTCCTGTTTGACGAACGTGGCGCTGTAATCACGCACCTGGGCGTCGTAGTTTTCCATGGCCCAGCGGAACAACTGGACGTGGTCGGTGCGGGCCAGTTCGATGAGACGATCGGAGTAATCCGGCAGGCTGGCGGGCGCGGCGGCCGCCAGGGCTGGCTTGAGGAAGGACTGGGTCGGCGGCATGAGGCGTTGTGGGTGATCGCCCGCGGCCCCGTAGAGAAAGAGTGCAATGAAGATGCCCACCAGCAGGCGCGGCAAGGCGTTGCCACGGGCTAGCCGATACAATATTTCCATGTGGGAGTTCCTTTTTTGGGCCAGGGTCGGATGTTCCCACGACTGCTCGGTTGGCCCTGGTGTGGATAACCGGGGTGAGCAACGGCCCAAGCGGCGCTATCCTCATCGTCCGAGCACCGTCGCTGGCATAGTCGAGGCAGAATCTCCTTCACTACTTATCGGAGGTTCGGTCGGGGTGCCTTGAGTGCGTCAAAAGGCAAGCTTTCCTCTTGCATCGTTCTCCCCCAAGTTTGGCTTAATTATAGGCTATTTTGGCCGATGAATCAATGGGCTGGCGAGCTATTTTGCCTAACTTATTAGCTTTGCGATAGTTACGATAAGCTGTGTGGGGGTGCAATTTCGCCTGATAGTTATCGGACTAGTGCGAAAGAGGCTATCGCGGGCCGGGGCGCAACCACGCCGGCACCCGCGCGCCGGGCGGATTGCCGGGACCACGCCCGGCGTGGCTGCTGTGGGGGGGCCAGCCAAGCCTGGTGGTCGGCGACGGGGGCAGTTACTCGTTCGCCAGCCAATGGACTGTCCCTATAATGGTCCGCTGGAGAAGGTCGGCGGGGGCGGTCGGCCGTGGGATGAGTGTGATTCCCGTGGCGGGCCGATGGTTTTGCGACCTGTTCGGGGCCGCGGGAAATGACCAAGATCATAACCATTGACGGGCCGGCCGGGTCGGGTAAGAGCACGGTGGCGGTGCGGTTGGCGGCGCGGCTGGGGCTGGCGTACCTGGACACCGGGGCGATGTACCGGGCGGCGACGCTGGCGGCGCTGGAGCAGAACGTGCCGCTGGACGAGCCGGCCGTCCTGGCCGAGCTGCTGGGCCGTTGTCGGATTGAGTTGGCGCGACCCGAGGCGCCGGAGCGCGTGTTCTTGAACGGGCGGGACGTTACCGAGGGGATTCGCTCACCGCGGGTTACGGAGCAGGCGCACTACCTGGCGGGGCAACCGGCGTTGCGCCGGGGTCTGGTGGAACAGCAGCGCCGCATTGCCCAGCAGTGCGGCGGGCTGGTGACGGAGGGGCGGGATCAAGGGACGGTGGCGTTTCCGCAGGCGCAGTGGAAGTTCTACCTGGACGCGGACCCGGCCGAGCGGGCGCGAAGGCGGTGGCGGCAACGACAAGAGAAGGGCGAGACGGTGGCGTTGGAGGAGGTGCTGGCGGCACAGCAGCAGCGCGACCGGCGCGACCTGACCCGCGCCGTGGGCCCGCTGCGGGTGCCTGACGGCGCGCTCGTGATTGACACGACGCACCTGACCGTCGCGCAAGTGGTTGACACCCTCTACAGACACGTTGTCGGGCAGGGCGACTGATGCGACCGTGGTATCGGGCCTGGCAGATCATGACGCAGGTGGTGTTTTGCGCCTGGTTTAACCTGCGTGCGCTGCACCGCGAGCGGGTGCCGCGGGAGGGTCCGGTGTTGCTGGTGGCCAATCATCAGAGCTACCTCGATCCGCCGCTGTGCGGGGCCGGGCTGCCGCGCGAGCTCGACTACATCGCGCGCGACAGCCTGTTTCGCAACCGCTGGTTTGGCTGGTTCATTCGCTCGCTCAATGCCTTTCCCCTCCAGCGGGGCCGGGCGGACATCGGGGCGATTCGCACGATTCTGCAACGCCTGGCGGCGGGCCGGGCGGTCATGCTCTTCCCCGAGGGCACGCGAACGAGCGACGGGCGGATTGCGCCGACCCAGAGCGGCATCGAGCTGATCGCCCGCAAGTCGGGGGCGACGACGGTGCCGGTGGTGATCGACGGGGCGTTCGACGCCTGGCCGCGGACGCAACTGCTTCCCGGCCTGGACCGAATCATCGTCCTCTACGGCGAACCGATTACCCCCGAAACGGTCCGCCAAATGCCCAAGGGCGCCTATGTCGCCCAGATCAACCGCCGCCTCCGCCAGATGCAGACCGACCTCCGCCGGCTTTACGGCCGGAAACCGTATGGGTATAGTAATCGGGGTAATTCCTTAACGGCGGACCTGTCATGACCCATCTTACCCATGCGGCTCGACCCCAACGTCCCCCCACGCGGATTCCGCCGGCCCGAGCGATTGTCAACCTGCGAAACATCCTGGTTCACGCCTACGGCCGGGTGGAAAACGAAACCATCTGGGGGTGATGATTGATGGAACGCGTGGGGCGATGACCTGCTCCACGTGAAAAGGAATGAAGGTACTGATCGCTCAGCAGTGTGGTTTTTGCTTTGGGGTGGAGCACGCGATAGAGCTGGCGGAGCAGCTTCTGGCGGGCCGGCGGTGCGTGTATTGCCTGGGTCCGATCATCCACAACCGCCAGGTCGTGGAGGAGTTGGCCAAACGTGGGCTGAAAGTGGTCGATGCGCTGGATGAGATACCGCCGCTGAGCGAGGCGGAGCGGCAGGCCGGCCGGATTCCCACGGTCCTGATCCGCAGCCACGGCTGTCACCCGGCGGTGTTGGAGGAGATTCGTCAACGGGGTCTGGAGCTGGCGGACGCAACGTGCATCCTGGTCAAACGGGCCCAGAAGCTGGTGGCGGAGCTGGGCCGACAAGGTTACCGCGTGGTGATGATGGGCGATCCGAACCACCCGGAGGTGCAGGCCGCCCGCGGCTACGCCAAGAACGTGGTGGTGATCGCCGGCGAGGAGGACCTGAAGCATCTGCCCCAAGGCGGCCGTATCGCCGTGGTTTCCCAGACGACCCATTCACTGGAGGATTTCGGTCGGCTGGTCGGACTGATCGCGATGCGCGGTTATGACGAGATGAAGGTCGTCAACACGATCTGCCGTGAGACGGACCGTCGGCAGCGGGCCGCCGCGGAGCTTTGCCGCCAGGTGGAGGTGATGTTTGTGCTGGGGGGCAGGGATAGCGCCAACACGCGGGAATTGGCCGACCTCTGCCGGCGAGAGGGAGTGCCAACCTACCACCTGGAGAGTTGGAAGGACTTTCAGCCCCAATCTGTTGAGGGCAAGCGGATGGCCGGAGTAACGGCCGGGGCCTCAACGCCCGACTCGATTATTCGCGAGTTCTGCGAGAACCTGGAGAAGGCGTGATCTCATCGCTTTGGCGCGGAGAAAGCCAGACCGGATGCCTGGGCCGAGTTCTGTCCTTGTCGTAGCGATGCTGGAGGGGCCGGGGGAAAACAAGAACCTTGACGGGACAAGGGGTTGGCTTTCTAATGCGCTGTTGGCCCAGGGCAGGCCTGGCAGGAACCTTAAACCCTTTATAGTTGTTTTGGGGCCCGTCGAGAGCCGCAGCGGTTCGGTCCCCACGGCGGAGTGTCTTGAGGAACGGTATGGTTGACAGGAACATAGTCCGGGATTTTCAGGTTGATGAGCAGGAACTGGAGCAGACGGTGCAGGCGGCCTTGGGGACCACCGGCCGCGATGACATGTTGAGCGTGATCGACAAGACCGTCCACAATTTCGAGCCGGGGGCCATCTTGACCGGCAAGGTCATCAGCCGGGTGGGCGACGACGTGGTCGTGGAGGTGGGGCTGAAGAGCGAGGGGACGGTCAGCATCAGCGAGTTTGACGATCCGAGCGAGGTTCGCCCCGGCGACCCGATCGAGGTGCTGCTGGAGGCGGTGGAATCGGACAGCGGGCTGGTGATCCTGAGCAAGCGGAAGGCGGACCGCGTCCGCGGCTGGGAGCGGATCATCCAGAACCATCGGGAAGGCGACACAATCAAGGGGAAGGTGTCGCGGCGGATCAAGGGCGGGCTGTTAGTGGACGTGGGGGTGCCGGTGTTCCTGCCGGCCTCGCAGGTGGACATCCGCCGGCCCGGCGACATCAGCGAGTACCTGGGGCGGGAGATCGAGGCGAAGATCCTCAAGATCGACCAGGAGCGGCGAAACATCGTCATTTCCCGGCGAAAGCTGATGGAGGAGGCGCGGACGGCGGCCAAGGCCCGGCTGCTGGCGGAGATCGAGGTGGGCCAAATCCGCCGCGGCTCGGTCAAAAACATCGCCGACTTCGGCGCGTTCATTGATCTGGGCGGGTTGGACGGGCTGTTGCACATTACGGACATGAGTTGGGGGCGGGTGAACCATCCGTCGGAGATCGTCAAGCTGGACCAGGAAATCGAGGTCAGGATTCTCAACATCGACCGCGACAGGGAGAAGATCGCGCTGGGCCTGAAGCAGAAGACCGAGAGTCCCTGGGTGACGGCGGCGAAACGCTACGTCGTGGGCAGCATCGTCAAGGGAACGGTGGTGAACGTCACGAACTACGGGGCGTTCGTGAAGTTGGAGGACGGCATCGAGGGCCTGGTGCACATCAGCGAGATGAGCTGGACCAAGCGGATCGGCCATCCGAGCGAAATGTTCAGCCAGGGGCAAGGGATCGACGTGGTGGTGTTGCAGGTGAACCCCGCCAAGCAGGAGATTTCGCTGGGGGTTAAGCAGCTGACCGAGAATCCGTGGACTCAGGTGACGCGGAAGTACCCGCCGGGCAGCATCGTGGAGGGCAAGGTGCGGAACCTGGCGAACTACGGAGCGTTCATCGAGATCGAGGAGGGGATCGATGGGCTGCTGCACGTGTCGGATATGAGTTGGACGAAAAAGATCGGGCATCCCAGCGAGATCTTGAAGAAGGGCCAGACGCTGCAGTGCGTCGTGCTGAGCGTGGACGAGCAGAAGCAGCGGGTGGCGTTGGGTCTCAAGCAGTTGCTGGAGGATCCCTGGCTGCGGGCGATCCCGGAAAAGTACCTCCCGGGGCAGATCGTGCAGGGCAAGGTGACGAAGATCACGAACTTTGGGGTGTTTGTGGAGTTGGAGCCGGACCTCGAGGGGCTGCTGCACGTGTCGGAACTGTCGGACCACAAGGTGGAGACGCCGCAAGAGGTCGTGAAAGTGGGGCAGGACCTCGAGGTGAAGATCCTGCGGGTGGATACGGAGGACCGGAAGATCGGTTTGTCGCTCAAGCGGGCGCAGTGGGCCCACGAGGAACAGGCGGAGGCGGACCGGGGGCCGCAGCGGGGCGGTTTGGATGGGGCGACGCTGGGGTCCGATTACATCGATAGCTCGATGCTGCGGGCGCACATTCAGCAGGTTACCGCGGCCAAGGAGGCCGGCGAGCCGAGCGCCCCGGAGGCCGGCCCGAACGAACCGCCACAGGGTTCCCCCGAGCTGCCCGGTCCCCAGGAGGCCCACTTGGGGCCGGAGGGGCAGGGTTGAGGCTGGCATCTCGGCCGGCGCCGGGTCAGGGGGAGGGAAGTAGGAACCGATGGATCGGCCGAAGGTGGATGGCGGCAAGGGGGCGGCTTCCTCGCCACGCGGGGGAGGAGACGTCGAATCCACCCTCCAGATCTACCTGGAAGAGATCAACGCGGCCACGCTGCTGACGGCGGACCAGGAGAAAGCGCTGGCGCGCCGGATCATTCAGGACAACGACCCCGAGGCCCGCGACCGGATGATCCGCAGCAATCTGCGTCTGGTGGTGAACATCGCCAAGAAGTACAGCCATCGGGGATTGCCGCTTTCGGACCTGATCGAGGAGGGCAACCTGGGCCTGATGCGGGCGGTGGAGATGTTCGACCCCGACCAAGGTTCGCGGTTCAGCACGTACGCGTCGTGGTGGATCAAGCAGGCCATCAAGCGGGCGTTGATCAACGCGGTGCAGCCCATCCACATCCCGGCGTACATGGTGGAGATGATTGCGCGGTGGAAGCAGGCGACGCTGGATCTGGAGGAGACGCTGGGTCGGCCGCCGACGCTGGAAGAACTCAGCCAGATGCTGCAGGTGCCGCCGCGAAAGATCAAGATCATCCGGCGGGCGGTCAAGGCATTTTCGGCGCCCAGCCAGATGGCGTTTTCCGACGACTCGGTGAGCTTCAACGAACTGCTGGAGGACGAGCGGACCCCCCGGCCGGACGAGGCGTTCTTCAACGCCGACGAAATCCAGACGATCAAGCGCCTGCTCGACCAGATCGATAACCGCGAGGCGGCCGTGCTGCGCTTGCGTTACGGGCTGGACCAGGAGGAGCCGCTGACCTTGAAGGAGATCGGCAAACGCGTGGGCCTCACCCGCGAGCGGGTGCGGCAGATCGAAAAGGAAGCGTTGGCGAAGCTCAACCTCATTCTCAATCTGTAGGGCGGCCGATGAGCGAGCCGGAGATTACCACCGTCGAGGCCCTGCGGGGATTGATTCGGCCCGTGCCGGACTTTCCCAAACCGGGCATCGTGTTTCGGGACATTACCCCGCTCCTGGCGCATCCGCAGGGTTTGGCGCTGGCGTGCCAGGCAATGGCGGACCCCTTCCGGCGCAGCGACATCGAGAGAGTCGTGGGGGCGGAGTCGCGGGGGTTTATTTTCGCCTCGGCGGTGGCCCGGGAGCTGAACGCCGGGTTCGTGCCGGTGCGAAAGCCGGGCAAGCTGCCGGCGGCGACGCTGGCGCAGGAGTATCAACTGGAGTACGGCACGGACAAACTGGAGATTCACCGCGATGCCGTGCGGCCGGGCCAGCGGGTGCTGCTGGTGGACGACCTGCTGGCGACCGGCGGGACCATGAAGGCCGCCTGCCAACTGGTCGAGCGGCTGGGCGGCGAAATCGCGGGCATCTCCCTGCTGATCGAGCTGGCGTTTCTCCAGGGGCGCAAGGCGCTCGAGCGCTACGACGTGCACGCGCTGATTCGCTATCTGGCGGAGTAACACGCCCCAGCCCGCCGGAAAAAGCAGGCCTTCCGCACCCTGGCGAAAGGCCTTTCCTGTTGCGCTATCGGCCCAACGGATCAGGTCGTGGACGGCGGGGTAGGACTGCGTGGCTCGGCGCCGGGTTCAGCCGGCGTTGAGACGCCCAGACCCCCGGCGCCGGGGGCCGGGGCCTGAGCCGAGGCGTCGGGGCCGGTCAATTCGGCTAGATCATGCTCGACGTACACGTCCTCCAAATCCGTCGCATCCACGTGCTTGCGCAAGAGCAGGTAGATGATCGTGTTGGCACAGAAGAAAAAGCTCACGACAAAGCCCAGCACCAGGGCCGCGACCAAGGAGACCCATAGCCACACCAAGGCCGCTCCCACGTATTCCGCGCCGTGCAAGGTGGCCCAGTTGATGGCGGGTTGAACGGCGCCAAACAAATGAGGCGCCGGCCAGAGGGCGTCGAGCTTGCCGCGGGCCGGGACCAGACCCGAACCGTCGATGTTCATCAGCAGCCCCGCCGCCAGGTGCGCCGCCTTGAGCATCAAGCACACAAAGAAGCGGACAAACAGATAGCACGCCCCGCCATAAACGGCGGCCAGGAGCGAATAGAAGCCCATGCGCCAGGGCCGGCCGATGACGTAACTGAAGGACCGGCTGATAGCATCGAAACCGTCGGAACCCTCGACCGCGATGGTCGGATACATGAGATTGAATCCCCCTACCAGGCCCACCAGGACCAGAGCAATGACGAAGCCGCCAAAAAGAGCCAGAACGAGCAACAGGCCCGCGACCACCTCGCCGAGCCACGGGATCGCGCCGATAAGACCGCCCACCGCGATGCACACGCCGATAATGGCGGTCACCACCAGGGGAATCAGGGGCGCGGCGAAGAAACTGGCGAAGCGTTGCAGGCTGAACTGCAGGGCGCGGAAGGCACCGATCCGCTCCTCGCGGGCGGCCTGGAGGGCGGCGATCCGGCAGATCGCCCCGCCCATGATCGCCCACACGCTCAGGCCCCACAGCATCAACAAACTGGCGAAGATCGTATGCCGACACCACAGCCACCACCAGCCCACGCACCACTGCCGCACTTGCTCCCGGGCCGCCGGCACGTCCTGCCGCCACACCAGGGCCACCGCCGCCTGCTCCAGCCGCGCAAATCCAAACTCCGCCCCAGCCGCGAAAATGCCCCGCGGCTGGGCCAGCGCCGCCAGACGATAAGCGTGCGCCAGTTGCAGGGCTGTCACCAGCTTCTCCCGGTGCCGGCGGGCGTCCTCCTCCTCACGCTGACGGGCCTCATCCTTGGCGGCAGGGTCCGCCACGACCAGTCGCTCCACGTTGGCCCACAGCACCGTCGGGTTGGTTCCTCCGCTGAGCAACGCATCCTGGACGTTCCGGTAGGCCTCATCCAGGGCGGCCAGGTCCGTGTCGCGGCGGGCCTCCTGCTCTTTTCGCTCGGCATCGGTGTAACTGCGGCCCTCGAAGTCCTTCTTGATGGCTTCTTGGCGCCGCTCGTAGCGGGCGTCGGCGATGCCGGCCGCCTCCTTCAGCGCCGCCTTATACTGGTCCCTGACGGCCCGGAGCGCCTGCCCGCTCGAAATCGCTGAAGCATTGGCGTAGTCCTTCAGGCTCGGCTCGCCGCTCAACACCGCCGTCAGCAGCCGGACGTTCTGCTCCTGCATGGCCGGACGCAGGTCGGTCCAGTTGCCTCGATGATTCCCCCCCGCGCTCATCTCCAGCTCCGATACCGCCCGCACGCTGCCCCGGCCCCCCTCCGCCGAGACGATCACCTGAGAAACCACCTGGGCCGACTGCGGCGTCAGCCAATCCAGCACCCACCCGCCCAGGAAGAGCGCCACCACCCCCGCCAACCCCAGGAGCATCTTGCCCGGCTGAATGGCCATCCGAAAACTCTTGAAAAGATGCAGGAACAGCAGGCGCGACCACCACGCCTGGTCTTCGCGACAGGTTGTTTCCGTCTCTACCTCGGACATAACCGTTCTCCTTTCGCGTTTGCCGTCGCCCTCTGGACTTCAGCCGCGTGGCAGTGGCGCACGGCGGAGCCAACCACTCCGGCGCACGAGACCTCTTATCCGGGGCTGACGCATGAACCGCTCAGCCAACGAGTTCAACCGCAACCATTATACCGGTCCAGCGGTGTGCTGCAACCACCCGGGCGAGGAGGTTTGTTTCTCGCCCGCAACCGCCTCCATCCGGGCGGGGCGGCCTGGTGCCGATGGTCAGGGATGACGGCTTACGTGAACGGACGTGCCCTGGCAGGAGTGCCTCAGCCGGACCAGGCCCAGAGCCCGGCGCCTGGCGGCTCAGGACACCTCGACCGGCGGCGGGGTTTCGGGCGGTGGGGCGGGCGGGGGCGCCGCCGGCTCACCGGGTATCGCGTAGCCCTCTTCGAGCCACCACCCCAGGTCCACCAACTGGCACCGCCGACTGCAGAACGGAAAGTACGGCTCCTCGGCGGCCGGCTCGGCCGTCAAAGGCTTCTTACAAATGGGACAGCAGTACCTGCTCATCGCGGCCGCGCCGACCTCACTCGCCCTGCTTGACGGGCTGGGCCGCCTTCTGGGCGCCGGACGCGCCGCCGCTCGCATCAGAACTGCCGCCGCCGGTGCCCGCCGCGGCCTTGCCGCCATCCGCCGCAACCTTGTCGCGATCCGCCTCGGACTTGGCCGCCTGCTGATAGCTTTCGCTGCGGTAATCCGTCTGGTAGAAACCGCTGCCCTTGAAGATCAGACCCCCACCGCCGCCGACCAACCGCTGCAACCGGCTCTTGCCGCACCGCGGGCATTTGCGCAACGGCTTGGCGGTGATCGCCTGAAACTTCTCCAGCCGGTGCCCGCAGCCGCTGCACTCGTATTCATACGTCGGCATTGCTGCTACTCCTTGGGTTGAGACGCTCGTCCTCCCGCCGTCGCATCGCCGGAGACCGGGCCGGGGGGCGTTGGGCCGGGCGACTGCGCGACCGAGACCTTGGCCGGCCGCAAAATCCGCTCCTGCACCGTGTACCCCCCCGCCAGTTCCCGCACCACCTGGTTCGGCGGATACTGCGCCGTCGGCTCGTACAGAACCGCTTCGTGAAACTTGGGGTCGAAGTCGCTGCCCGGCTCAATCGCGATCCGCCGCAGGCCGTGCCCTGCCAGCACGCCCGTCAGGTGCTCGTACACGATCCGAACGCCCTCGAGCAGCGCGCTGCCGGCCTCCGTCTCTTGACCCTTGGACAGAGCCAGTTCCAGGTTATCCAAGACCGGCAGCAGCGTCCGCACCATCTCTTCGCGGGCGAATTGGCCCGCCTGGGCGATCTGCTTCTGTGCCCGCTTTTGGTAGTTCTGGTAATCAGCCGCCAGGTGCAGCAGGCGGTCCTGCACGTCCGCCAGTTCTCGAGAAACCTGTTCTTCCGACACCCCCTCCAACGCCGCACCTTCGGCGTTGGCGCCGGGCGCGCCGCTCGGCCCCACCGGCGTCTGGGCGCTCGGGTCCGCCGACGTCGGCGCCTCCTGCTCGCTGGCCTTGGGTCTCTTCTTCTCGGTCATGGCCTTTCCACGTCCACCCGCCCGCCGGCGCCGGCGCGCCTGGCCCGCCGCTCACTTGCCGTTCTGACCCGCCCAGTAGTTCTTGAGCCGTTCGAAGAACTTCTTGCTCTCCGGCAACACTTCCTTGTCCTCGGTCGCGGCGAACTCCCGCAGCAGCCGCTTCTGCTCCTTCGTCAGCTTCTTGGGTATCTCCACCAGCACTTGCACCAGCAGCGCCCCGCGCCGTCCGGTGCGCAGGTCCGGCAGGCCCTCGCCTTTGATCTGCAGGACTGTGCCGTGCTGCGCGCCCGCAGGAATCTCCAGCGTCTGCCGCCCCGACAGGCTCGGCACCTCGATCGTCGCGCCCAGCGCCGCCTGCGTGAAGCCGATCGGCGCCCGCAGAACCAGGTCGTCATCGTTGCGGAGCAAAAAGGGATGCGGCTCGATCTTCACGTAGCAGTACAGGTCCCCGCGCGGTCCGCCGTTTTCGCCGGGCTCGCCCTCGCCGGCCAGTCGTACTGCTTGCCCGTCCCGCACGCCAGCGGGCACCCGGATCGAGAGCGTCCGCGGCTTGATCGCCCGACCGGCGCCGCCGCAACTGGAACAAGGGTGCGTAATGCGCCGGCCGCGCCCCCCGCACGCCGGGCACGTCGTGACCATGCGGAAAAACCCGCCCATCCCGGTCTGCGCCACTTGGCCCTGGCCCCCGCACCCCCGGCAGCTCTCTTCGCCGTGCCCTGGCTCGCTGCCCCGGCCGCTGCACCGCTCGCAGTAGTCCCGCCGCTTGAACTCGATCCCCTTTTCGACGCCCGTCAGCACCTCACGCAGCGTCAGGGTGATCTGCGTCTCAATGTCGTACCCCCGCACCGCCCGGGCGCCGCGCCCGGCCCGACCGCCGCCGAACAGGCCCCCGCCGAAAATGTCGTCGAACATGCTGAAAATGTCGTCGAAGCCCATCCGCGAAAAATCATGCATCCCCGCCCCGCGCAAGCCCTCGTGTCCGAACCGGTCGTACCGCTCGCGCTTCTCCGGGTCGCTCAGAACTTCATAGGCCTCGGCGCATTCCTTGAACTTGTGTTCCGCCTGTTTGTCGTGCGGGTTCTTGTCCGGGTGATACTTCAGCGCCATGCGGCGGTAGGCGCGCTTGACGTCGTCCGCGCCGGCATGGCGCTCCACCCCGAGAATCTCGTAATAATCGCGCTTGGTTGCCGCCATGGGGCCTTTGGCTCCCCCGCGTTCTCGCCCGCGGCAGCACGCACCGGCCGCCAGCCCGCTTCGTCCGGCTCGGACCCCGCGCTGCCGCCGCCGCGCCCGTCGCTGCCAAACCCCTGCCTGGCTCGCGCCCGCTGATCCTTACCCTCAGCTCACCGCGCCCGCGACCGGCTGCGCGTCTTCCTTGACCTCGCTGATCAGGACGCTCGTGGTCAGCATCACCCCGGCAATGCTGGCGGCGTTCTGCAGGGCGCAGCGGGCCACCTTCGCCGGGTCCAGGATGCCCGCCTCGATCATATCGACGAACTCCCCCTGAGCCGCGTCGAACCCCGCGCTGCCTTTCTTCTCCAGCAGCTCCGCCACGACCATCGCGCCGTCGTGGCCGCTGTTCTCCGCGAGTTGCCGTGTCGGGTACGTGAGGGCCTTGGCCAAGATGTCGTAGCCCAGCGCCTCGTCGCCCTGGGCGCTCTTACGCGCCTCCTGCACCGCCGGAATCGCCCGCAGGTACGCCACGCCGCCGCCCGCAATCACCCCTTCTTCCACCGCGGCCTTGGTGGCGTGCAGGGCGTCCTCGATCAGATCCTTGCGCTCTTTCATCGCCGTCTCGGTCGCCGCGCCCGCCCGCACCACGGCCACCCCGCCCGTCAGCTTGGCCAGCCGCTCCTGCAGCTTCTCCCGGTCGTAGTCGCTGGTCGTCTTCTCCATCTGGCTGCGAATCTGGCTGATCCGCTGGTTGATGTCCTTCTTGTTGCCCGCGCCTTCCACGATGGTCGTCGTGTCCTTGGTCACCACGATCCGGCGGGCCCGGCCCAACTGCGCCAACTCGATGTTCTCCAGCTTCAGACCCAGGTCCTCGCTGATCATCTGCGCCTTGGTCAACGCCGCTATGTCCCCCAGCATCGCCTTGCGCCGGTCGCCAAAACCCGGCGCCTTCACCGCGCACACCTTCAGAACGCCCCGCAGCTTGTTGATCACCAACGCCGCCAACGCCTCGCCCTCCACGTCCTCCGCGATCACCAGCAATGACTTGCCTGCCGTCGAAATCTTCTCCAACAACGGAATCATCTCCCGCAGGTTGCTGATCTTCTTCTCGTGGACCAAAACGTAGCTCTCTTCCAGGATCGCCTCCATCGTGTCCGCCTTGGTCAGAAAGTAGGGCGAGACGTAGCCTTTGTCGAACTGCATCCCTTCCACGACCTCCAGCTCCGTCTCGATGCCTTTGCCCTCCTCCACCTCGATCACCCCGTCCTTGCCCACCTTCTCCATGGCCTCGGCCAGGAGCCGGCCGATCTCGGGATTGCTGTTGGCGGAAATCGCGGCGACCTTGGCGATGTCGTCGCTGCCCCGGACCTTCTTGGCCTGAGCGGCAATCGACTTCACCGCCGCCGCCACCGCTTGGCTGATCCCCCGCTGCAACGCCATCGGGTTGGCGCCGGCCGTCACGTGCTTGAGACCCTCCCGGTACAGAGCCTCCGCCAGAACCGTCGCCGTGGTCGTCCCGTCGCCGGCCACGTCGCTGGTCTTGGTGGCTACCTGGTTAACCATCTTGGCCCCGAGGTTCTGGAACGGCTGCGGCAACTCGATCTCCTTCGAGACCGTCACCCCGTCCTTGGTCACCCGCGGCGAACCCCAGCTCTTCTGCAGCACGACGTTGCGCCCCGTCGGACCGAGCGTCACCTTCACCGCCGCCGCCAACTGCATCAACCCGTCCCGCAGCTCCCGGCGGGCCGTCTCGTCAAACATCATTTGCTTGGCCATCGTTGCCTCCCGTTGCCTCTGAACCTGCTCACTTCTGGACGATCCCCAGAATGTCGCTTTCCCGCAGGATCACGTATTTCTCGTCGTCGATCTCGACTTCGCTGCCCGAATACTTGCCGTACACCACCTCGTCGCCCTTCTTCACGCTCAGGGCCGCCCGCTCGCCGCTGTCCAGGAGCTTGCCCGGACCGATGGAAATCACCTTGCCGCGCTGCGGCTTCTCCTGGGCCGTGTCCGGCAGCACGATGCCGCCCGACGTCTTTTCCTCCGCCTCGTTCTGCTTGACCAGCACCCGATCATCCAAAGGTCTGACTTTCATGGGCCGCCACTCCTGCTTCTTCCGGTTTCGGTCTTCTCTTTATCTCGCGCCGACCGGCCGACCCCTCGCCGCCGCCCGACCGGTCCAACGCCCCGTCTCGCCGCCGCCCCGCCGGGGCCGCGGCACTCATTCCATGTCCATGTCCCCCATCTCATCCATGTCCGGCCCGCCCGGCATGCCCGCCATGCCCCTGTCCTTCTTCTTGACCTTCTCCGAGATCACGCAGTCCGTCGTGAGCAGCAACCCCGCCACGCTCACCGCGTTCTGCAACGCCGTCCGCACCACCTTGGTCGGGTCGATCACCCCCGCCCGCAACAGGTCCTCGAAGCGCATCGTCTCGGCGTTGAAGCCGAAGCCGCCCTGCCCCTGGCTGATCTTGTGCACCACCACGTTCCCTTCCTCCCCCGCGTTCACCGCAATCTGCCAGGCCGGCATCTTCAAAGCGTTGTACACAATCTGCGCGCCGCTCTTCTCGTCGCCCTTCAGTCTCAACTCCTCAATGACCGGACGTGTGCGCAACAGCGCCACCCCGCCCCCCGGCACGATCCCTTCCTCGATCGCCGCCCGCGTCGCGTGCAACGCGTCCTCCACCCGCGCCTTGATCTCCTTCATCTCCACTTCCGTCGCCGCACCCACGTTGATCTGCGCCACCCCGCCCGCCAGCTTCGCCAGCCGCTCCTGCAGCTTCTCCCGGTCGTAGTCGCTCGTGGTCGTCTCGATCTCCTGCCGTATCTGCTGAATCCGCCCCTTCACCGCCGCGCTCTGCCCGGCGCCCTGAATGATCGTCGTCGTGTCGTTGTCGATCTTTACCTTCGCCGCCGTGCCCAGGTCCTGCGGCTTTACGCCCTCCAGATCGACGCCCAGGTCCTTGAAAATGGCCTTGGCGCCGGTGAGAATCGCAATGTCTTCCAACATCGCCTTGCGGCGGTCCCCGTACCCCGGCGCCTTCACCGCCGCCACCTCCAAAACGCCCCGCAGCTTGTTCACCACCAGCGTCGCCAACGCCTCCCCTTCAATGTCCTCGGCGATGATCAGCAGCGGACGCTTGGCCTGCGCCACCTTCTCCAACAGCGGAATCAACTTCGTGATCGACGAAATCTTCTCCTCATGGATCAAAATCAGCGGCTTCTCCATCTCGCACGTCATCGCGTCCGCGTCGGTGACGAAGTTGGGCGAGAGATACCCCCGGTCAAACTGCATGCCCTCCACCACGTCCACGTAGGTCTCGATGCTCTTGCTCTCCTCGACCGTGATGACCCCGTCCTTGCCCACCTTCTCGAAGGCCTGCGCCATCATCTCGCCGATGCCCCGGTCGTTGTTGGCGCTGATCGCCGCAATGTGGATGATGTCGTCCTTGTTGGCCACGTTGATCGGCTTGCTCATCTTCGTCAGCCGCCCGTCCACCGCCCCCGCCGCCGCCCTGATCCCACGGTTCAGCGACATCGCGTCCGCACCCGCCGTAATGTGCCGCAACGCCTCCCGAAAAATCGCCTCCGCCAGCACCGTCGCCGTCGTCGTGCCGTCGCCCGCCACGCTGCTGGTCTTGCTGGCCGCCTCCCGGATCAGCCGCGCACCCAGGTTCTCCACCTTGTCCCTCAGCTCGATCTCCTCCGCCACCGTCACCCCGTCCTTCGTGACCGTCGGGGCGCCCCAACTCTTGTCGATCACCACGTTTCGCCCCCGCGGACCCAAGGTGCTCTTCACCGCCGCCGCCAATTTGCCCGCCCCCGCCAGCAACGCCTCCCGTGCAGCACTGTCAAAGGCCAAATCCTTTGCCGCCATGTTAGCTATCTCCTTAACTCACCTTGCACAACCGTGCCTCTCCAAACCGTGCTTTCGCGTCAGGGCCTCACTCCCGGCCTCATCGCGCGAAGACACCTTGCCCCCAATCAACCTCGCCCAGCCTTTCAGCAAACACAGTGCCACCAATAATATACCCCTCACGCCATATTTGTAAGGCGTTGAAAAAAAATAACTTACGCTATCTGTAGCGTCGGCTCGCCCCTGGGCTGCCGCCAACTTCCTCCCTGCCACACTGACAAACCTCACTCGCGCGGCTTGCCATACTGACAGTCCACCGGCTGATTTGCCCCCACTCAAACTCCTGGTCCGCCCACAACCGCCACAGCACCAATCCTGCCATTGTGGCAGCACATGCCGTCCCATAACCAGATGCCCCCGAGACAACCAAACGGTCATAAGATATTTATTGAGGCTTGAATAATTGGATTAACGTCATAGGGTCAACTTCGCATGTTTGAAGAAGGAACGCAGCAGGGTTTCTTGAGAGCGGGTGTGGCGCAGCGAGCGGCGCAGGGCACGCGCCAGGTGGGC
>Ga0315295_10000420_pt1 | contig 36574 bp, 26 predicted proteins | sample YL17G14_0_MG_FD_204453 | JGI IMG/M metagenome (GOLD analysis project Ga0315295, IMG submission 204453) | Sediment microbial communities from Yellowstone Lake, YNP, Wyoming, USA - YL17G14_0 | ecosystem: Environmental > Aquatic > Freshwater > Lake > Sediment | place: USA: Wyoming | collected...
CACGCCATCCCCCCCGCCAGCAGACCCAGCACCCCCCCGACGTTGAACACCAGGCCCACCGCGATCGGCATGATCAGGGCCATCAGCGAGGGCAGCACCATCTCACGCTGAGCACCGGCCGTGCTGATGGTCACGCACCGGGCATAGTCCGGCTTGACCGTGCCGTCCATGATGCCCGGCGTCTCCCTGAACTGCCGCCGGACCTCCAGAACCATGCGATTGGCGGCACGACCCACCGCCTTCATCGCCGCCGCCGAGAACAGGAACACCATCAGCACGCCGCTGATGATCCCGCAGATCACCTTGGGATTCATCAGGGTGACGTCGTAGAACTGCATGTATTGGGCGAGCGAGGCCGACTGAGAAGAGACCAACTGCAACTGGTGACGTTTGCCCTCGGGACCCGCGAGAATTAGACTGCGGACGTTGTCTTCATCGGCGGCGCTCAGCGGTCCCAGCGGACCAGCCTTGATAATGACGGCGGCGTCGGCGGGCAGCGGCGCGGCCAGCGCTTGCACGGCGCCGCGGGACAGGTTGGCGGGAATCTTGGACAGGGCCAGGAACATGGTAAAGGCGCTCTCGCCGGCGCCCTGCTCCGCCTTCATGGCGAACTTGTGATAACCGACGTAGAAGAGCTGCCCGACCCCGGCCGCCGAGTCGCCCGCCGCAGCCGGAACGTTCTGAACCACCGTGGTCCGCGCCTCCCGGGACAGGCCCACCCGAACCTCATCGACGTAGGCCGCCAGCAGCGCCAACGCCGTCAACGCCGCCGAGCCGATCGCAAAGCCCTTCCCCGTGGCCGCCGTCGTGTTGCCCAGCGAATCCAACGCGTCGGTGCGCTTGCGAACCTCCGGGGCTTGGTGCGTCATCTCCGCGTTGCCCCCGGCGTTGTCCGCAATCGGACCGTAGGCATCCGTCGCCAGCGTGATACCCAGGGTGGCCAACATCCCCACCGACGCAATCGAGATGCCGTACAGCCCCAACTGCACCTCGCGGAAACCCCCGGCAAACGTAAACGCCAGCATGATCCCCACTATCACCGTGCCGATCGCCAGCCACGTTGACTGCATCCCCTCCGCGATCCCCGCGATGATGACGGTCGCCGGGCCGGTCTCGGATTGCCGCGCGATCTCACGCGTGGGTTTGTAGTCGTAGCTCGTGAAGTACTCCGTGCCCTTGCCGATGACCACCCCCGCCGCCAAACCCACGACCGTCGCCAGCCAGATGCCCACCCAATACACCCCCTCGATGCCGCCCAGCAGCACCTTGCACACCGCCAGCGCCGCCAACACGATCAACACCGTCGAGAGGTTGATGCCGCGCATCAGGGCGCCCATCAACTCCTTCATCGTGGCGTTCTCTTTGGTTCGCACCACTAGAATGCCCAGCACGCTCAGAACGATGCCCACCCCGGCCAGCACCATCGGCGCCGACAGCATCCGCACCCGGGCGTCGATGAGCTCGGCGCCCGTCAGGCCCAGCGCCGTCGCCGAGGCCACCCCCAGCACCGCCGTGGATAGAATCGAGCCGCAATAGCTCTCGTAAAGGTCGGCGCCCATGCCCGCCACGTCGCCGACGTTGTCGCCGACGTTGTCGGCGATCGTAGCTGGGTTGCGGGGGTCGTCTTCGGGGATGCCCGCCTCCACCTTCCCCACCAGGTCCGCCCCCACGTCCGCCGCCTTCGTAAAAATGCCGCCGCCCAGACGCGCAAACAACGCCTGCGAACTGGCGCCCATGCCGAACGTCAGCATTACCACCGTCACCTCAACGAGGTTCATGTGATAGCCCAGCTTGGGGGCGAGCTGGGTCAGGATGAGGAACCACATGGAAATGTCCAGCAGGCCAAAACCGACCACGACCAGACCCATCACCGAGCCGGCGCGAAAGGCCACCTGCAAGCCGCGGTTGAGGCTCTCCTTGGCCCCCTGCGCCGTCCGACTCGAGGCCAGCGTCGCCGAACTCATCCCGAAGAACCCGCACAAACCGGAGAAAAAACCCCCGGTCAGAAACGCCACGAAAACCACCTTGTGCTGGACGTGAAAAACCCAGCCCAGGATGAACAAGATGAAGGACACCACCGCGAAGAAGATGGCCACGACCTTGTACTGGCGGCGGAGATAGGCCATCGCCCCTTCGCGGACGTAGGCCGCAATCTCCTGCATGTTCGCGTCCCCCGCCGGCGCCGCCACCACCTGCTTGTACAGAACCCACGCCGACAACAACGCTACCAACGACCCGATCGGCGCGATCCACCAGGACCACGGAATCGGAACCCCAGCCGCCCCACCCGCCCCAGTCGCCGCCGCCCCCCCCGGCTGGGCCCACGCCGGCTGGACCACCCCCACAAAAACCATTCCTGTCAGTGCCGCCCAAAACCACCGCCCACACCTGCGCCCGCCTGAACTGTTCACTCCGAAACTCCTTTCACCGCAGACGTCCTTGGCGCCCGTGTCGCGAGCGCCTTTCTCCTGCTGCCGGACCTTCTCCCCTGTCGTCCTTGCCGCTTTGAGACAACCTGCCGCAGCTAAACCGAACCTATATGCCTCCCCTGCCCACACCGAACCACGCTTGCCTGAGAAACGCTCCCCACAGCGACCGCTGCGGACACACAAATCTGGCAGGTCTGCCCACGCCTCCGCCCCCTTGGCACTGCCGCGCCACCCCGTGCCTTACAGCACCCTTTGTATCTGCACGCGGGATGACTTGCGGGCCCGACGACGACGACGCTCCGAGGGCTTCTCGTAGTAGCTCTGTCGCTTGATGTCTTTGATCACCCCCTCTTTCTCGCACATCTTCTTGAATCGCTTCATCATCTGGTGGATAGATTCGCCGCCTCTGGCCTTCACTTTGATCATGCACCTGCTCCCGTCTTGTCGCCGCCGTCGCGCCGCGCCTTGGATCTACTTGCCGCCATCACCTGCAAAGGTTCCTAAGTTTATCGGAAATTGACCGCCCTGCAAGTGAATCCAGCCAAAATCCGGGCTGATTCGCCTCCCCGCCGCGGGGGCGTAAGCAATCACGGCCGGACCATTCGCAATCCCTTCTGAAACAATAACTTGACACCCCACCGCCCGCCGGGTACCATCGAACCGCCCTGAAGCGGCTGCACCACCCAGCATCGGCACCGCCTGGCGGATCGGCTGGGGCTGCCGGCGCCCCGCCGCAATGCCACGGGCGATAACCTACACCAGCAAAGCAAGTTACAGTCTTGCGGCGGAGTCCCAGATGCCCGAAATACCCAGTCGCTGCCCCATCACAAGCTGCCAAGTCCCCATCCGCGTGCGCTACTGCGAGGTGGACCGCATGAATGCCGTTCATCACAGCCGCTACGCCGTCTATTTCGAAATCGGCCGGACCGAGCTCCTGCGGAAGAACGGGTATGACTATAAAACCTTGGAGGACAAGGGGATACTGCTGGTCATCGCCAGGCTTGAGGTGCGGTTCAAGGCTGCGGCGCGCTACGATGACGAGCTGGTCTTGACAACCCGGCTGAGCCGCATGAACCGGGTCAAGCTGGAGCATGAGTATGAGCTGGTCCGCCCGGCCGACCGGCAGGTGATCGCCACGGGCAAGACGGTCCTCGTACACGTGGACCGCCAGGGGCGTCTGCGAGCCTTGCCCGAGCTGCTTTCCCCCCAGTAAATCAGCGTGAAAAGACCAAAAAACGGCTCACTTGGCCCCCAAAGCTTGACACCCCCGAACCAAGCACTAGAATACCCCCATACGCCGACATTCGCGGATGTGGCGGAATTGGCAGACGCGTAGGTTTCAGGTACCTATGGGGGCAACCCCGTGGAGGTTCAACTCCTCTCATCCGCAGTAGGCCGCTTGCCTGTCCCGCACGCAGTTAAACACTAACCGGACCAGGCGAGATGTTCGATTCCCTCTGAACCTCGGGGGGTCATTGCGTCTTCGGTGCCGAACCTATCAGCCTGCGCCGAAAATCGCGGAAAAAAAGTCGTAAAGTATTGGATTATTGATACTTGTGGCGGTGCAGCCGGCCGCAGCGGGCCAGGATACGCAGGCCACAAGGACCTAAAAGGGGGTCAAAACTCCAGACCGTAGCAGCCTGACCGGGCAATATCTTGTAACCTCTTACCAACCAAAGTCTTATGTGTGGTCTTGTTTCTATCCGCTCATTGTTTCCGCCTACGGAATGGCCCCATCCTTTTGCCTGCCCGGAAAAGCGCGGTTTTTCCCCGGCCAGCTTCTTGTTCAAACGCCAATGTTTCCTGCTGCCCTTGCTATAGTCTCAAAAATTCAAAAAAAAACCGGCTTTCGGGGTTGACGAGCCGCTGGCGCGGGCTATATTTAAGTTGGAAAACACGCTGCTACCAACAAGGTGGCAGCCTGATCCACGGCGAGGAAGCGTGGTACGCTGGTTTCCCCCCCGACTGGCTCCACCACCTCGCCATTTTTCTGCGCGCCCTTGTCAATCCTCCCCGCTAAGGCGTAAAGACACCAGCGCTCGCCGCGATTCAAGACAAGAACTGTTGACACACCCAGCCAACGCCTGCCTTTGCCCAATTCGGCAAGTCCGCCCCCAGGGCTTGCCCTTCAGTTAACTCACGCTGCCGTTACTTTGATGAGAACCCGCCGGGTCCGCGGGCCGTCGAACTCGCATAAGTAAACGCCCTGCCAGGTGCCCAGGACGAGCTGGCCGTTCTCGACGATCAGTGTCACGGAGGGGCCCACGAGGCTGGCTTTGACGTGCGCGTCCGAGTTGCCCTCGCTATGGCGATAACCGCCCCGACCGCGGGGCACGAGTTCCTCGAGAGTGAACAGGATGTCGTGCACCACGTCGGGGTCCGCGTTTTCGTTGATCGTGACGGCGGCGGTGGTGTGAGGCACGAAGACGGTAACCAGCCCGTCCTTCAGACCGGCTGAGACCACGGCGCGACGGACCGCCTCGGTCACGTCAGCCAACTCGTTGCTCTGCCGAGTGCGCACGGTAACGGTTTCCATCGGAACCTCCTGCCAGGCTTGAGCCTTGCGATCTTCAGCGACGCTCCTACAATGCACTGTCGTCGCGGCGCAAGAACTTATTCTAGCACCTGACCCGGGGCGGGGCCAGCACGACGCGGGCCCACGGCGGGGCGGACACGAGGATCATGGCAAGCTATCGAAACCTGGCCAAGTTGAAGCTCGGCGACCTGGAGATCATCGGCTACTCCGTCGCCGGCGAGGAGACCGTCGTGGCGGCCCCGGAGCTGGACGTCTGCTTCGACGTCGGCAAGGCGCCGGAGGAAGTGTTGAGCATCAACCATGTGCTCCTCAGCCACGGCCACATGGACCACGCCGCCGGCATCGCTTACTACCTTTCCCAACGCGATTTTCGGGAAATGCAGCCGGGCACCGTCCTCCTGCCGGCGCGGCTGGCGCCCCTCTTGGAGCAACTGCTGGGCTGCTGGGCCCGCCTGGACGGCACGCGGCCGCCCGCAAACATCGTGCCCCTGGCGCCGGGCGAGGAGTATGAACTGCGCAAAAACCTCTTCGCCTTCGCCTTCGCCACCAATCACGGCGCCGAGTCGCTCGGGTTCACGATCATCGAGCGGCGGCAGAAGCTCCGGGAACAGTACCAGGGCCTGCCCGGGCCGGAGATCGCCCGCCTCCGCCAAGGCGGCACGCCCGTCACCTACACCATGAACCTCCCCCTGGTAACCTATCTCGGCGACACCACCCGCGGCGAGTTCGAGAAACTGGCGGTCGTCCGGCAGAGCCGCGTGCTCATCGCCGAGTGCACCTTCTTTGACCCCTCCCACCGCGAGCGGGCCCGCGCGGGCCGACACTATCACTTTGAGGAGCTGGCCGAACTGATCCAGCAGGTTGAGTGCGAACACGTCGTGCTCACCCACCTGAGCCGACGAACCGACATCGCCCTGGCACGCCAGATGGTCCACCAGAGACTCCCCCCGGACCGAGCGCAGCGCGTGGTGTTCCTGATGGAGCGCCCGCGGCCGTAACGTCCGGGCCGGCGGGGATCGCGGCCACCAGACCGCAAACGAAACGCCGGAGCGGGAAGGCCGAGGGTCTCCCGTCGGTAGTTGGAGATTGGGAAAGGCCATGGCTGCTGCCGCCGGAGCGTGCGGTGAACTGCGGTTGGAACTTGACTGGCGGAAAGGAGTAGCCCCGCGACCGGGGGTGTGCCAAGAAGGCAGTCGGCGGGAAGGGCGGCCGTTGGCGGAATTTCCGGCGCAGGAGCAGGCTGGGCAGTTGCTCCTGCCGCTGGTGGAGTTGGTTACGACCACGGCCTCGGCCATCGACGAGGTGATCGAGCTGGCTGGGCGGGCGAGCATCGAGGCGGTGTTGCGGCTGAAGCTACGGGCGGCGCGGAACCTGACGGACTACGTCGAGGCCAAGCGGCAACTGGAGAAGGTGCACGATTGGCTGGCGACGATCAACCTGGCCCGACTGGTACGGAGGGATTGGACTTGAAAAAGGTTACGTTGATCTTGGGCGACGGGATTGGGCCGGAGATCGCCGAGGCGACCCGCCGGTGCGTTGAGGCCACCGGGGCGCCCATCCACTGGGACGTCCAACAGGCCGGCCAGGACGTAATGGCCCAGCAGGGCACACCCCTGCCCGAGGCCACCATCAGATCCATCGAGGCCAACGGCATCGCCCTCAAGGCCCCCATCACCACGCCCGTCGGCGCCGGCTTCCGCAGCATCAACGTCCACCTGCGGCAGCTTTTCGACCTCTATGCCTGCCTCCGCCCCTGCAAGAGCTATCCGGGCGTCCGCAGCAAGTACCGGAACATCGACTTGGTCGTCGTCCGCGAAAACACCGAAGACCTTTACGCCGGCATCGAGTTTCAGAAGGCCACCGCCGCCGCCGCCGAACTCATCGGCTGGCTCAACGCCCACAGCCAGCGCCGGATCGGCCTCGACGCCGGCATCAGCATCAAGCCCATCTCCGTCCGGGCCACCGAGCGGATCGTGCAATTCGCCTTCGATTACGCCCGTAAGAACGGCCGCCGCAAAGTCACCAGCGTCCACAAGGCCAACATCATGAAATACACCGATGGCCTGTGGCTCGAAGTCAGCCGCCAGGTCGCCGCCCGCAACCCCGGCGTCGAGTTTGAAGACCGCATCGTGGACAACATGTGCATGCAACTCGTCCAGAAGCCTGAACTCTACGATGTGATCGTACTGCCCAACCTCTACGGCGACATCGTCAGCGACCTTTGTGCCGGACTCGTGGGCGGCCTGGGCGTCGCGCCCGGGGCGAACATCGGCGAAAAAAACGCCATCTTCGAGGCCACCCACGGCAGCGCCCCCAAGTACCGGGGCCTCAACAAGGTCAACCCCGTGGCCCTGATCCTCTCGGCCGTGCTGATGCTCCGGCACTTGGGAATGACCCCCCAAGCCGACCAACTGGAACACGCCGTGGCGGCCGTCATTGCCGAAGGCAAACACGTTACCTACGACCTCAAACCTGATCGTGACGATCCGACGGCGGTGGGGACACGCGAGATGGCCGATGCAATCATCGCCCAAATGCAGGCCGGGTCCGTGCGGCGCGGCCGGTGACCCTTCCGACCACGCCCACCGCGACGGTGGCGGACCGCTAAACCAGAGCAGGCTCAGCGGGCTGCTGGCGCCGGCGGCTTGGGCATACGGGGTGGCGGTCGAGGCGCGCAACGGTCTCTATAACCAGGGTTGGCTCAGGGCCCATCGGCTGGGCGTCCCCGTGCTATGCGTGGGCAACCTCACCACCGGCGGGACCGGCAAGACGCCCCTGGTTGCCTGGCTGTGCCGGGGACTGCTCCGGCGCGGCCGACGCCCCGCCATCCTGACGCGCGGATACCAGGCCCCCCACGGTGCGGACTGCGATGAGGTACGCCTCCTGCGCGATTGGCTGCCGGACACGCCCATCGTCGTCGATGCCGACCGTGTGCGAGGGGGACGGCGGGCCCTGGAGCAATATCAGCCCGATGTCCTGGTTCTCGACGACGGTTTTCAGCACCGCCGCCTGGCCCGCGACCTGGACCTGGTCCTGATCGACTGCCTCCAGCCGTTTGGCGGCGGGGCCCTGCTGCCCCAAGGACGCCTGCGCGAGCCGCTCCACCAGTTACGGCGGGCCGACGTCGTCATTCTCACCCGCAGCGACCAGGTGCCGCCGGAGGAACTTATCAGACTCCGGCAGCGTGTCCGCGACGTGCTGGATGCGCCGGCGGACAAACTCGTGGCCTGCGCGCGCCAGATCCCCACCGCCTCGCTCTCGGCCGATGGTGCCGAGCAGCCCGTCGAGGCGCTCCGCGGTCGGCGAGTGTTTGCCTTCTGCGGCATCGGCAACCCCCAGTCCTTCATCAGACTGGTTGCCGCCCTGGGCGCCGACGTGGTGGATCAACAGTGCCTTGAGGACCATCATCACTATCGACGGGGCGAGCTTGAGCGGTGGGCCGACCGAGCACGCGCCAGTGGCGCCGAATGGCTGATCACCACCGAGAAGGACTGGGTGAAACTGCGGAACTTGCCGGCGGCCTGGCAAACGCCCGCCTTGCACTGGCTTCGCGTTGAAACGGTGCTGACCCAGGGCGAACCGGACCTTTGGCAGCGGGTCGAACGGGTAATACCGCCGACCGGCGGCGGCCTTGGCCGGCACGCCCCGACCCGTTAGAATAGACACTCGCCAAGCTAGGACCAAGAAGTATGTACGACCGGCTGTTGCAGATTCTGGACTCCGTCGGCGCCACCCGCGTGCTGTTGGTGGGGGACTTCATGCTGGACTATTACATTTACGGCAACACCGACCGCATCAGCCCCGAAGCCCCGGTCGTCGTGATGAACGTTACCGACCGGCAGCAGCAGCCCGGCGGCGCCGGCTCGGTGGTGGTGGACCTGGCCGCCTTGGGCGCCCAGGTCGCCTGCGTAGGCGTCGTCGGCCGCGACACCCCTGGCGACCAGTTGCGCGCCGGCCTGGCGGCCCTCGATGGCGTGGCCGTGGACGGGCTGCTTCCCGTTGACGACCGGCCCACCACCATCAAACAGCGCATCATCGGCCTGGCCCAGCACCGCCACCGGCAGCAGTTGATGAGGATCGACGAGGAATCCACCCAGCCCCTCTGCCCGGCCGATCAGCAGGCCCTGGCCCGCGCGTTGGACGCCCGGCTCGGCTGGTGCGACGTCGTCTGCCTGGAAGACTATAACAAGGGCGTGCTGCGGGGGGAGTTCTGCCGCCGCGTTATCCAGGCTGCCCGCGCCGCCGGCAAGTACGTGCTCGTGGACCCCGCCGCCATTCACGACTACAGCCGCTATGCCGGCGCGTGGCTGATCAAGCCCAACCGCCGCGAATTGGCCTTGGCGACCGACACGGAGGTCAACAGCCTGGGCGAGCAGGCCTGGCACGCCGCCGCCCGCCTGCTGGCCGACCGCTGGGACATCGAAAAAATCGTCGTGACCATTGATAGACAGGGGGCGTATCTGTACGAACGGCGGCCTGCCGGCGGCCCGCGCGAGAGCGGTGAGCTGATCCCTACCCGACCACGCACGGTCTATGATGTCACGGGCGCCGGCGACATGGTCCTGGCCATGCTTGGCTTGCTGGTGGGCGGCCGCTACCCCGACGGCCGGACGCCCGCGCTGGCTGACTGGGTGCGACTGGCTAATTTCGCCGGCGGCCTCGAAGTCGAACGCTTCGGCAGCGTCGGCATCTCCCGCCAGGAAATCCTCGCCGAACTCGCCCGCGAACGCCGCGGCCAGGCCGGTAAGCTCCGCACCCGCGAGCAAATCCTTCAGGACGTGCTCTGGCACCGCCGCCAGAACCATCGCCTGGTGTTCACCAACGGCTGCTTCGATCTGCTGCACCCCGGGCACGTCCGCCTGCTCAGCTTCGCCAAGAGCCAGGGCGACGTCCTCATCGTGGCCCTCAACAGCGACCGCTCCGTCCAGGCCCTCAAGGGCCCCACCCGCCCCATCCTCAAGCAGGACGAACGCGCCGCCCTCGTCGGGGCCCTCGAAGCCGTGGACTACGTAACCATCTTCGACGAATTGGAACCCGGCGAGATCATCCGTCTGATCACCCCCGACGTGTTGGTCAAAGGCTCGGACTGGACCGGACAGGTCGTCGGCCAGGATTGGGTCGAGCAGCACGGCGGCCGGGTTGTCCTCATGCCCTTGTGCGAAGGCTTCAGCACCACCAACCTCATCGCCCAGGTGCTCCAGCAACACGCCCCCCCGACCCTCCGTGCGGAGGGAACGCCATGACTCGGCGGGCCGTGTTTCTCGACCGCGACGGCGCCCTCATCGAACACTACGACTACCTGACCGACCCCAGTCAGGTCCACGTACTGCCCTGCGCCCCTCCTGCCCTCCGCCGTCTCAAGGACCGCGGCTTTGCCCTCGTCTTGGTCACCAACCAGTCCGCCATTGCCCGGGGGATGCTCACCGAGCCGAAACTCGCCGAAATCCACGATCGCCTCAAGGCCCAGCTCGCCGAGCAGGGCGCCTACTTGGATCAAATCTACTACTGCCCCTGCCACCCCGAAGGCGCCGTGGCCAAGTACCGCCGCGAAACCGACCTGCGTAAGCCCGCCCCAGGTATGCTGCTCCTGGCGGCCCGCGAGCTGGACCTCGACCTTGCTCAAAGCTGGGCCGTCGGCGACGACGACCGCGACATCGAAGCCGGCCGCCGCGCCGGCTGCCGCACCATCCTGCTCGACTCCCATTCCACCTCCCCCTTGGTGCGGCGCGGCGCCGTGCCACCCGACTACCGCGCCGTCAACCTCCTTGAGGCGGCCAACCTGATCATTCGCTACGCCGACTCGCCCGCTGCTGCGGTTCCCGAACAGCCCGCCGCCCAGCCACAGCCGCCCGCCGCCCAGCCGTCGCCGCCCGCCGCCGAGCCGCCGCCGCCCACCGCCGAGCCGCCGCCGCCCGCCGCCGAGCCATCGCCGCCCGCCCCCGCCGTCGAGCGGCAAGAGGGGACGCGGCTCTCCGACGGAAAGCCCCAGAACTTGCCACCGCCGGCGCGGCAGTCCCCAACCGATGAAGCTCTGGCGTCCCAGCAGCGTGAACCGGCCGCCTGGCGGGTCCGCTGGGCCGAAATCGCCCGCCGCAAACAGCACCAGGCCGCCCAGGCGTCCGACCAGGAACCGGCCGATGAATCGCCCCCGGGCTCCAACGACGCGCCTTCCGCCGAGCAGTTCCTGGCCCAAATCCTCCGCGAACTCAAAACCCTCACTCGTCAGCAGAGCTTCGGCGATTTCTCGGTCGCCAAGCTCCTCGCCGGCGTGATGCAAATGGTCGTCGTACTTTGTCTCGTTCTGACCTTCAAGTTCGCCCTGGGCGCCGAGCCGCGCCCCGAGGCGACGCAAAACTGCCTCCTGTTGGCACTGGTCTTTCAGACTTTCACCCTCACGCTGCTGGTCATGCATCGGCAGCAGTAACCGACAAACGCATGACCACGGCGCCAGATCCAACAAACCTCCTGGTCGTGCTGCCCGGACCCCTGGGCGACGCCGTCCTCGCCGCTCCGGCCCTGGCGCACCTCCGCCGGGCCCTGCCGCGCGCCCGCGTCGTCTTCCTCGGCAATCCCACGGTCCTTGCCGCTCTCGAGGGTGCGGCCCTGGCGGATGCCTCAATTGAGGGGGGGGCTTGGTCCGCCGGCGGGAACCTGCTGCGCGCCGCCGCACAGTTGCGACGGCAACGCTGCGCCGCGGCCATCCTGCTGCCCAACTCCTTCCGGTCCGCCTTGGCCGTGTACCTCGCCGGCGTCCCGCGCCGCATCGGCTACCGCCGCGACGCCCGCGGACCCCTGCTCACCGACCCCGTGGAACCGCCGCGCCTGCCCGGACGCTTCGCCCCCGTTTCCATGCTCGATTACTATGAGTTCCTGCTGCGCCGCGCCGTGGCCTTGCTCGGCGGCCGCGACGTACCCTTTGATCGCCGCCTCCGCCTGGCCACTACCCCGCGGGACCGGACCGAGGTCGATGCCCTCCTCCAACGCTGGAGACTTACCGCGACCGATCGCCTTGTGGTGCTGGTCCCCGGCGCCGCCTACGGAACCAGCAAGCTTTGGCCCGCCGAGCGGTTTGCCGCCCTGGCCGACCGGCTCACCGAACGCGCCGGCTGCCGCGTCATTCTCTGTTGCGCCCCCAACGACGCTGAGCGGCAAATCGCCTGGCGCCTCGCCGCCCTGGCCCGCCGGCCTGTCTTCAGCCTCGCCGACCACTCTTTGAGCCTGGGCGGCTTGAAGGAGCTGGTTCGCCGCACCGCCCTCATGGTCGCCAACGACACCGGCCCCTGCCACCTCGCCGCCGCCTTCGCCGTGCCCTTGATCACGCTCTTTGGCCCCACCGACCCCCGCTGGACCGCCACCGGCTACGAGAAAGAAATCCGCCTCCGCGTCAACGTTGACTGCGGACCCTGCCAGCGGAAGACCTGCCCCGCCCGGCACCACCGCTGCCTCGAAGCCCTCGACGTTGACACCGTGTACGCCGCCGCACTACGCCTGCTCAACGGCGCCGGCCATGCGCCGTCCGCCGCCGGCGCCGAGCAGCCCGGCGTGCCCGGCACGCACTACGCCGTGTACGACGAACTGTTCGCACCGTCGCCGGACGGCGGACTAATCCACCGTTCCTACCTGCCCGCGTTGGAGCGCGCCGGCCTTCATGTCCTGGACGGGGTCTTCCGCTTGACGCAAGCTCAGCGCCTGGACAAACCGAATCTCGGGGCACGCGAACGGTTACGGGTCGAACTGACCGATGACCGCGCCGGTAAAGTCACCTTGTACGTCAAGCGGTTCGGCGCCTCCCCGTTCGTGCAGCGGTGGCGCCGAGCTTTGGGCCTGGGCGGCTGGACGCCGGGCGTCGGCGAGTTCGCCACGACGATAGCCTTGGCCGAGTGTGGCCTCCCCGTCGCCCGGCCCGTCGCCTGCGGCCAGGAACAACGCGGCTCACGCCTCGGACGAAGCTTCGTCATCCTCGAAGCCCTGCCCGACGCCGACGCCCTCGAACGCCTCCTGCCGCGCGCCGCCGGGCGAGAAGGTCACTACCGCTTGCTGGCCGACCGCCGCCAACTCGTCCGGGAACTCGCCTTCCTTGTCCGCCGACTGCACGATCATGGCTGGTTCCACCGCGACCTGTATCTCGCCCACGTCTTTCTCAGCCGCGACGCCGCCGGCCAAGAACGCCTCAACCTCATCGACCTGCAACGCGTCTTTCGCCCCTGCTGTTGCCGCCGCCGCTGGCAGGTCAAAGACCTGGCGCAGCTTTGCTACTCCGCCCGGCCGCACTGCACCCGCACGGAAATGCTGCGGTTCCTGCGGGCGTACCTGGGTCGGCCCCGGCTGCAAAACCCCGACCGCCGCCTCCTGCGCCGCCTCTGGCGCAAGGCCCAGCGCATCGCCCGCCGCGATCAACGACGCCGGCCCCCGCTGTCCACGCCGCCGGTTGCCGCTCAAAAGGGTGTCGCACCATGAGAATCGCCCTGGTGACCGAACGCTTTGACCCCGCCCGCGGTGGCGCCGAACGCAGCGCCTGGGAACTGACGCACCACCTGGCTGCCGCCGGCCACGACGTAACGGTAGTCACCCGACGCCTCGACGCCGAACCGGAAGCCCCCCGCGGATTCACCCTACGGATCGTGGACGCGAAAGGTCCCACGCGCACGGCCCAGTGGCGGCATTTCGCCCAGGCCGCCCGCCGCGCCACCCAGCAAGGCTACGACCTCGTTCACAGCCTCGCGCCCCTCGTCTGGGCCGACGTCTATCAGCCTCGCGGCGGCAGCATCCTCCACGGCGCCCGCCGGCACGCCGCCTCCTACGCCTGCCCTCTCCTCTCCCGCCTCAAAAGCGCCCTGGGCTGCCTGAACCGGGCCCGCCAGGGGCGGATCGCCGCCGAACGACGCCTTTGCCACACGCCCGACGGCCCCCTCGTCCTGGCCCTCAGCGACTACGTCGCCGACCAATTCCGCCGCCTCTATGGACTCGACGGGCGACGCCTCCGCGTCGTGCGCGGCGGCATTGACGTGGCGCCTCTACGCCACGACCAGGCCGTGCGGGAGGGACATACCCTGCGCCAACGACTCGATCCCCAAGGCGACCTGACCTTGTTCCTCTTCGCGGCGGAGAACTTACGCCTCAAAGGCTTGCCCGAACTGCTGCACGCGGCCGCCAGGGTGCGGCAGGGCCCAGGCCCCGCGACGCTCGTGCCGGACTTCCGCCTCCTGGTGACCAGCCACGAGAATTTCGCCCCCTATTACCGCCTCGCCGAGAAGCTCGGCCTCGACCGCCGCGTGATCTTCCTGGGCGCCACACAAGCGATGCCCGTCTTGCTGCACGCCTGCGACGCCGTGGTATTGCCCACCCACAACGACGCCTGCTCCCGCCTGGTTCTCGAAGCCCTCGCCGCCGGCAAACCCGCCCTCACCACCCGCTTCAACGGCGCCGCCGAATTCCTCCGTGAAGGCGCCTACGGCCACGTCATCGACGCCCCCGCCCGTCTGCTGGAACTGGCCGACGCCCTCCGCCGACTCTGCCGCCCCGAACACCGCCAAACGCTCGCCGCCGCCATCGCACGCGACCGCCTCTGGCAGCAGGTGAGCCTCACGCGACACGTCGAGGAACTCCAGGTCGTCTATCGCACCCTGGTTCGCTCCCGCCGCCCCCTCTCTCAAAGCGCGCCGGACTCCTGACCCTGCTGCCGCGGTTGTCCCGCCCCGCGCTCCTGCAGCAGCTTCTGCACGTCCTGCCGCAACTGCCGCGTGCTCTCCTCCAACTGCTGCATCTTCTTTTCCATCTCCTGCTGCAGTTTCTCCTGCATCTGGCCCAATTCCTGCCGCAATGCCGCGATGTCGTCCTGGTGGGAATCACGCCACTCTCGGAACCGCTGCCCGAACGGCGCTTGCTCGTCCGGCAGGAGAAACGGCTCCAGCCGGAACTCGAACCCGCCCGTCCCCTGCCGCGCGTCCTCCACGGCCTTGCGCGCCTCGTCGCGGTACGCCGCCGGCAGCTTGTCCAGATCATCGGCCGGCGCCTGGTACTCCTGATTCGTCTTCAGGTCCCGCACCCGAACCTGGGCATCCGAACTGGCCGGGTCCCCTTCGATCATGATCTCCAACTGCCGCCCGCCCTCCTGGGAACGCAGCACCCGCCGCTCCCGAAAGAACCGCCGGAACGCCTCGGGCATCTGACCAAAGGGCGTCGGTCGCCAACCCGGCTCGCCAGGCGCCATCCGCCAGGCCCGTACCTGCCCCTCCTCCTGGGGGTACTTCCATTCCTTCGTCTCGTTGTACGCCGCCAACGTCGCCGCCACGTCTCCACGCCGTCCCTTGTGGATCACCGTCACCCGCACCTTCGCCCCCACCCCCGCGTCGTGGATCGCCGCCACGAAGTCAGCATGGCTCTGCACGGGCTTGCCCTGAAACCCCACGAGCACGTCGTACTTCTCGATCCCCGCCTGCTCCGCTGGGCTATCCTTCTGCACGTTCAGCACCAGCAGCCCCTCGTTCTCGCCTAGCCCCAGGTGCAGCCGCAGCAACTCCGGCAAGGGCTGCTGGTCCAGCCGCACCCCCAGGTACGCCCGCCCTGCGCTCGACCCCTCCGCGCCGCTCGCCTTCTCCGCCGCCGCCGACACCCACGCCGGCAGCACCATCATTACCGCCGCCACCAACGTCCCGATCATCCGACTTCTCGCGCTCATCATCGACTCCTTTTCTTGCAGCCGGCGCCTGGTGCCGGCAATGCACCGACCGAGGGCATAACCCTGCCCTTGGCCTGGCTCACAAATCCCCCTGATACGCCGCCGGTTGTACCTCGTTCCCCGGGTAGGCCTCCAGCAGCCACTCTCCGCCGGCGGGATCGCCGTAACTGAAATAGTAAGGCAACACGCCCGCTGGTTCAGCCTTCAACGGCCGCGGCCGGTTCTGCTCGCCTCCCCCCGCGTCAAACGACGCCTGCTCGTCCCGGCGTTCCGCCAAAGTGGAAGTTCCCTCTCCCGCCGGCGCTGGGTCGGGGGCTGGGCTGCTCCGCTGAAACACCGCAAAAGCCGCCCAACCCACCAGGAAGCCGGCCGCCGCTCCCACCGCAAACTTAGCCGCCCCTCTCAGTCCCCCCACCCGAAAACGCCACCCGCCTCGCCCGCCCTGCTGTGCTGCCGCCGCCGCGAACACCTCACCCGGCGACCGGCCCGCCTCGACCAACTCTCCTCGCAACGCCCCCTGGGACAGCTCGTGCACCTCGCGCAGCTCCTGCAGCAGCCGCCGCACCTGCGGATTCCGCTCCAACTCCGCCTCCAGCAGACGCTCCTCCGCGGGCGTTATCTCCCCGTCCAAATGCTTGGAAATCAAAATCTCCAACGCCGCTTCGTTCATGTTCGTGGCACCTTGTTGTTCGGCAGCCCCGTCAGACGGTTGTAAATCATGCGCCGCGCCCGCACGAGTCGAATCTGCACCGTCGTCACCGGTATATCCAAAATCTCCGCGATCTCCCCGTAACTCAACTCCTGCACGTACTTCATCACGAACACCTCCCCGTACTTGTCCGGCAAGGCGTGCACGCCCTCCAGAATCCGCCGCGACTGTTCCTGCCGGTCCAACACGTCCGACACGCTCGGCCCGGCCGCGGCCGGTGTATCCTCGCCCAGCGGTCCCGGCCGACGCGACTGCTGCGCCCGCTGCGACAACGCTACGTTTCGTGCCAGTCGCGCCAGCCACGGCCGAAACCGCTCTGGCTCCCGCAGACCGCCGATCTTATTCAGCACCAAAACGCACACGTCCTGCAAAGCGTCCTCCGTGGCCTCCGAATCGCGCAAAATGCTGTATATCAAGCCCTTAAGCCACAACCAATGCCGCGCCAAAAGCGCCTGCAAACTCCCCTTGTCCCCCTGCCGCGCCGCACACACCAGAGCGGCCTCATTCGCCGGGCTGCTCTTTTCGCTCATCGTTGCCTATCCCTATATACCAGACGAGCCGCCTCCAGAGTTCATACACGCCCGCCCACTCGCCCGCGACCGATAACTCGCTCGTCGGCCAGCCCACCCGCCCACCCCGCTTCTTGACACACCCCCCTCCCTGGGTAATATACCGACGTGGTGCAATGTTGTCAGGCCATCTTGCTTCCCACGCCCAGGGAAGGGTCAGGCGCCGTCGGCTTGGTCCGGATCCCTGGTATTGGCGCGGGCTGAGCCCCAGGCACGGTGCGGTTCACCAACCTGGCCTCGGGGCGCCGGCCTCGGGGCCTTCTCGTTGGGCCTCTGTAGGTGAATAGGAATCCAACATGACTGCCCCAAACAAAACCCGTTCATCCGCCCGCCCACGGGTCGAAATCTATGACACCACCCTCCGCGACGGCGCCCAGGCCGAGGGAATCTCCTTCTCCCTCGAGGACAAACTCGCCATCGCCGCCAAGCTCGACGAACTGGGCGTCGATTACCTCGAGGGCGGCTATCCCCTCAGCAACGCCAAGGACCAGGCCTTCTTCCGCCTCATCCGACGTCGCCCCCTCCGCCACAGCCGCATCGTCGCCTTCGGCATGACCCGCAAAAAGCACACCAGCCCCCAGGACGACCCCTCCCTTTTGGCCCTCCAAAAAAGCCGCGCCGCCGTCGTCACACTGGTCGCCAAGGCCTCCCGCTCCCAGGTCCGTCGCATCCTCAACGCCACCCCCGACGAAAACCTCCGCATGATTGCCGATTCCATCCGCTTCCTCCGCCGGAAGGGCCGCGACGTGTTCCTCGACGCCGAGCATTACTTCGACGCCTATCAGGAAGACCCCCCATACGCCCTCAAGGTCCTCGAAGTCGCCGCCGACGCCGGCGCCTCCCGACTGGTCCTCTGCGACACCAACGGCGGCGCCCTCGAACCGGACGTCGAGCGCATCGTCGCCGACGCCGTCCGCCGCTTCAATGTCCCCCTCGGCATCCACACCCATAACGACGCCGGCCTGGCCGTCGCCAACACCCTCGCCGCCGTCCGCGCCGGCGCACGACACGTCCAAGGAACCCTCAACGGCTTTGGCGAACGCGCCGGCAACGCCGACCTCTGTGCCATCCTCCCCAATCTCGTCCTGAAAATGGGCTGCGCCTGCCTCCGCCGCAACAGCCTCGCCCGCCTCACCGAAACCAGTCGCTACGTGTACGACGTCGCCAACCTCGCCCTGCCCCTCAACCAACCCTATGTCGGACCCTCCAGCTTCGCCCACAAAGGCGGCATGCACGTGCACGCCGTTCGCAAAAGCGCTCCCTCCTACGAACACGTCCGCCCCGAAGCCGTCGGCAACACTCGCCGCATCCTCATCAGCGAGCTCTCCGGCGCCTCCAACCTCCTGGCCAAGAACGAAAAGCTCGCCCTTCTTCAAGACAAAGCCCTCGTCCGCCGTATCCTCAAACACGTCCAGGACCTGGAAAACAAAGGCTATCAGTTCGAAACCGCCGAGGCCAGCTTTGACCTGATTGTCCGGCGCTTCCTCGGCCATTACCGCACCTTCTTCGACCTGGATTACTACCGCACCGTCATCCGCAAGGCTGACCGCCTCCCCGCCGTCGCCGAGGCCATCGTCAAAATCCGCGTCAACGGTGCTCTCGAACATCAGGTCGCCGAAGGCGATGGCCCCGTCAATGCCCTCGACCGTGCCCTGCGCAAAGCCCTCGAACCCCACTACCCCGCCGTCAAGGAAGTGCATCTGGTGGACTACCGCGTCCGCGTCGTCAACCCCAAGGCCGCCACCGCCGCCAAGGTCCGCGTCATCATCGAGTCCCGCGACGCCCACCAGCACTGGGGTACCATCGGTGTGGACGAAAACATCCTCGACGCCTCCTGGCAGGCCCTCGTGGAATCCATCGAGTATAAACTCCTCTGCGACCTGGAACGCCGCTAGCTGTGTGTCCCCCTCCTTCGCCCAACGCCTGGCCCCCGGGCAAACCCCTCGCCGCCCACCAAATCGACCTGATCGTCCCGTTGATCCTCGCCTGGCTCCCGCAGCGGGAACATGTGGGCCGACCAGAACCCTCAAGCGGGCAGTGCCCCACCCATTTTGGCCACCTTTCTTGACTGCAAGTCATTTAGGTCCTTGATGGAACTGGACTTGCGCCATTCTCAGCCAGCCGGCTACCCAGCCGCGACAACGCCGGAACTCCCCCGTCTGCCGCATGGTCGGCCCAAACGGCGGCTATCGCCCCAACAAATCCTCGACCAACGCCCATTCTCGGCCCGATAATGTACCCGGAGGTCTATAATCAGTCGGGCAAAACTATCCTGCCTGGGCTGAAACGACCCCTTGCCGACGGCCTTAACCATCGGTGCTATAGTGTGATAGGACGATTGCCGACAGAACCCATACGAGCGTAATGGCTTAGTGCTGGGGGCTGTTGTAGATCTTGCGGAAGGGCTATGCTCATGCGTACCGTTCGTACATTTGTGGTTGTCCCCTCCTTGCCGGAGAAACTCGCTCCCCTCAAGGAGATCGCCTACAACCTTCGGTGGTCCTGGGACACCGAAGCCACCGACCTCTTCCGCCGCCTGGACGGCGGCCTGTGGGAGCAAACCGGACATAACCCCGTAGCCATGCTCGGCAAGCTCAGCCAGGACCGCATCGACGACATCGCCCGGGACGACGGCTTTCTCTCCCACCTCGACCGCGTGCAGAAGAGGCTCGACGCCTATATGCGCGGTCATCGCTGGTATGACTCCGTCGATCACTCCCCGCAGCCCGGTGTCATTGCCTATTTCTCCGCCGAGTTTGGCTTGCACGAGTCGATGCCCATCTACTCCGGCGGCCTGGGCGTCCTCGCCGGAGACCACCTCAAAAGCACCTCCGACCTGGGCCTGCCCCTCGTCGCCGTCGGCCTGCTCTACCGCCAGGGCTATTTCCAGCAGTACCTCAACGCCGACGGCTGGCAGCAGGAATTTTACCCCGAAAATGACTTCTTCAACTTGCCCGTCGCCCTCGTCATGCGCGAGGACGGCCGACCCGTTCGCTTCCATGTCTCCCTCAGTGGCCGCGAAGTCGTCCTGCAAATCTGGAAGGTCCAAGTCGGCCGCGTCCCCCTCTACCTCCTCGACGCCAACCTCCGCTGCAACCGCATCGAGGACCGCCAAATCACCGCCCAACTCTACGGTGGCGACAGCGACATGCGCATCCGCCAGGAAATCATCCTCGGCATCGGCGGCTTCACCGCCCTCAAAACCCTCGGCATCGAACCCGCCGTCTGCCACATGAACGAAGGCCATGCCGCCTTCCTTGCCCTCGAACGCATCCGACGCCTCATGGAGGAAAAGCACGTCAGCTTCGCCGAGGCACGGGAGGCCGCCAGCAGCGGCAGCGTCTTCACCACTCATACCCCCGTCCCCGCCGGCCACGACTACTTCACCCCCGAAATGATGGAAAAATACTTCGCCGCCTATGCCCGACAATTAGGCCTGAACCTGGACGAACTGATGGCCCTCGGCCGCACCAACCCCGCCGATCGCACCGAACCCTTCTGCATGACCACCCTGGCCCTACGTCTCTCCACCCAACGCAACGCCGTCAGCCAGTTGCACGGCGAGGTCTCCCGCCGCCTCTGCCAAAAGGTCTGGCCCGGCGTCCCCGTTGACGAGGTACCCCTTACCGCCATCACCAACGGCATCCATATCCGCTCCTGGATCTCCCGCGAAATGAACGAACTCTTCGACCGCTACCTCGGCCCCGGCTGGGCCGATCAACCCGGACACGCCGCCCTCTTCACCCATGTCGAGGAAATCCCCGACGAGGAACTCTGGCGCACCCACGAACGACGCCGCGAACGACTCGTCGCCTTTGCCCGCCGACGCCTCCAAATGCACCTCAAACAACGAGGCGCCGGCCCCACCGAAATCGCCCACGCCGCCGAAGCCCTCGACCCCCAAGCCCTCACCATCGGCTTCGCCCGACGCTTCGCCACCTACAAACGCGGCACCCTCCTCTTCCACGACCTCGAACGCCTCAAGGCCATCCTCAGCCGCAAGGACCGACTCGTCCAAATCCTCTTCGCCGGCAAGGCCCACCCCCGCGATACCGAAGGCAAGGAACTCATCCGACAGATCGTCCACCTCTCCCGCGAACCAGACCTCCGCGGCCGCATCCTCTTCCTCGAAGGCTACGACATCAACGTCGCCCGCTACCTCGTCCAGGGCGTGGACGTCTGGCTCAATACCCCGCGCCGCGGCCTCGAAGCCTCCGGCACCAGCGGCATGAAGGTCCTCGCCAACGGCGGCATCAACATGAGCATCCTCGACGGCTGGTGGTGCGAAGGCTACGCCCCGGAAGTCGGCTGGGCCGTCGGCAAAGGCGAAAGCTACGAAGACCTCAAGTACCAGGACGAGGTCGAATCACGCGCCATCTACGACCTCCTCGAAAAGGACGTCGTACCACTCTTTTATACCCGCGGCGCCGATCGACTGCCCCGCGGCTGGATCGCACTCATGAAAAACTCCATGCGCAAACTCAGCAGCCACTTCTCCACCGCACGCATGGTCGCCGAGTACGCCCAGACCTTCTATCTCCCCGCCGCCGGACGCTGGGAAACCTTCACCGCCGACGCCCTCGCCCGCGCCAAGGAACTCGCCCGCTGGAAACAGAGCATCCGCGACCGCTGGAACGAACTGGCCATCGGCAAAGTCGATGTCCTCACCCGCGGCGAAGTCCCCGTCGGCGACAAACTCCAGGTCCGCTGCCAGATCAAACTCGGCAGCATCGACCCCGGCGAAGTCATGGTCGAACTCTACTACGGCCCCGTGGACGTCGAAGGCAATATCACCGCCGCCGAGGCCGTCCCCATGCAGCACCTCGGCGAGACCTCCGGCGAATTCCATCTCTTCACCGGCCTGGTCCCCTGCCGCCGTACCGGACAATGCGGCTTCTCCGTCCGCGTCGTCCCCTTCCACGCCGATCTGGTCAGCATGTACGACGCCGGACTGATCGCCTGGGAGGAAACCGCCGACGCCAAGGTCAAGATCGAGGAACCCGAAACCGTCTGACCCGCCGCCTGCGCCGCCGTGAAAAGCTGCTGCGCCACCCGATGCCAATGTAACCAACGTCCATCGCCGCCTCCCGTATGGCCTGAGGGTCACTCCGCCTGGACCGGGTTCTCCAGTCTGCCGATGCCTTCAATCTCCACCGCAATCGTGTCCCCCGGCCGCAGAAACACCGCCGGCTTGCGCGCTCCCCCGATCCCCGGCGGCGTCCCCGTGAATATCAACGTCCCCGGCAACAGCGTCAAATGCCGTGATACATAGCTCACGATCTCCTCCACCGGGAATAGCATGTCCGCCGTGCTCGAATCCTGCATCACCCGCCCCCGCAACATCGACCGAATCCGCAACCCCCCCGCCGGCAATTCCGTCTCCACCTCCGGCCCCACCGGCCCGAACGTGTCGAACGACTTCGCCCGCGCCCACTGCCCGTCCTCCCCCTGGCAGTCCCGCGCCGTAACGTCGTTCCCGCACGTGTACCCCAAAACGTATTCCGCCGCCCGCTCCGGCGCCACGCGCCGCGCCTCCCGACCGATCACCACTACCAGCTCCGCCTCAAAGTCCACCGCCTCCGGCGCCTCCCGCGGCAGCCGAATCGCCTCCCCGTGCGCCGCCAGACACGTCGTCGCTTTCAAAAACAGCAGCGGCGCCGCCGCCACGCCCAGCCCCAGCTCGTTCGCGTGCTCCCGATAGTTCTTCCCGATCGCCACTATGTTCGGCGGGTCCACCGGCGGCAAAAACCGCGACACCGCCGCCGCCGCGCACCAACGCCCCGTCCGCCGCGGACGCTCCAGCAAACCCCCCTCCAGCAACTCGATCCGCCCGTCCGTCTCCCGGACGCCCGTCTGGACCCGCCCTTCCCCATCCACGAACCGCAGGATCTTCATGACGCGTTGTCGCTCACCCGCTGAATCCGCGCCCCCACCGCGTTCAGCTTCTGCTCGATCCGCTCGTAGCCCCGGTCGATGTGGTACACCCGCAAAATCGTCGTCTGCCCCCGCGCCACCATCCCCGCCAGCACCAACGCCGCCGACGCCCGCAGGTCGCTCGCCATCACCGGCGCACCGATCAGCTCCCGCACCCCCTCCACGATCACCGTCGCGCCTTCCTTCCGCAGGTGCGCCCCCAACCGCCCCAGCTCCGCCACGTGCATGAACCGGTCCGGAAAAACCTTCTCCGTGATGATGCTGTTCCCGTCCGCCAGACACAACAACGCCATCAACTGCGCCTGCAGGTCCGTCGGAAAACCCGGATACGACTGGGTGGTAACGTCCGCCGGGTTCAGCCGCCGACCGCTGCACACCCGCACCGCACCGTCCCGCCGCTCCACCTCCACCCCGATCAGCCTCAACCGATCTATCGCCGCCAGCATGTGCTCGCACCGGCAGTTCCGCAGCGTCAACTCCCCGTTCGTGATCGCCGCCGCTATCAGGAACGTCCCCGCCTCGATCCGGTCCGGGATCACCGTGTGCTCCGCCCCCCGCAAACCCTCCACCCCCTCGATCACGATCCGCGGGCTTCCGTGCCCGCGCACCCGCGCCCCCATCGCGTTCAAAAAGTCCCCCAGGTCCACCACCTCCGGCTCGCACGCCGCCGACTCGATCACCGTCGTCCCGCGCGCCAGCGCCGCCGCGCACATCACGTTCGCCGTCCCCAATACCGTCGAACCGAACGGCCCCCCCAGAAAAACCTCCGTGCCCGTCAGACGCGGCGCAGCCGCGATCACGTTGCCGCTCTCCAGCCCCAGCTTGGCCCCCAGCGCCTGCATCCCCCGCAGGTGCAGGTCGATCGGCCGGTCCCCGATCGCGCACCCCCCAGGCATCGATACCTCCGCGTGACCCCGCCGCGCCAGCAGCGGACCCAGCACGCAGATGCTGGCCCGCATCCGCCGCACCGTCTCATAGTCCGCCAGACAGCGGCTCTCGTCCTCCACCTTCACGTGCAAACCCTGCCCGTCGTCCCGCCACACCCGCGCCCCCAGGTCCTCCAGCAACGAGCACAACTGCCGCACGTCCGACAGGTCCGGCACCCCACGGATCACGCATTCCTCCCGCGTCAGCAACGCCGCCGCCAGGATCGGCAACGCCGCGTTCTTCGACCCGCTGATCCCCACCTCGCCCCGCAGCCGTGTTCCTCCCTGAATCACGAAACTGTCCATCGTCTGCTCCTTCTTCTCGGCCCGGCCCGCCCCCTCCGCCGCGCCGCACGCCGCCGAACCCTCCCTGGTCCGCCGCTCCTCACCCCTTCCGCGCCGTCACCACCCGCTCATGACCCAACGCGTCGCGCACCGTCCTCACCTCCTTAGCATACCCCGCCGCCCGGCACAACGCAACCACCTCGGCTGCCTGGTCGTACGCCACCTCCAGCATCAGCGACCCGCCGTCCGCCAGAAACTCCCCCGCCTCCGCCACGATCCGCCGGTGGAACTCCAGCCCGTCCGCCCCGCCCCGTAACGCCCGCGCCGGCTCATACTCCCGCACCGTCGCCGGCAATCGCTCATACTCCGCGTCCGATATGTACGGCGGATTCGACACGATCAGGTCGAACACGCTCTTGCCCGACTGCACCACCCCGGAAAACAGGTCGCTCTCCACGCACGTCACCCGCGCCGCCAGGTCGTGCCGCTCCACGTTTCGCCGCGCTACCTCCAATGCCGCCCCATCCGCGTCCGCCGCCACCGCCTCCGCCTCCGCCACGTTCGCCGCGATCGCCACCGCCACGCACCCAGACCCCGTCCCCAGGTCCAGCACGTCCACCCGCGGCCGAATCGTCTCGTGCCGGCAGTAGTCCACCGCCTCGGCCGCCAGCGCCTCCGTCTCCGGCCGCGGAATCAACACCGCCGGACCCACCTCGAACTCCAAACTGAAAAAGTGCGCCACCCCCGTCAGGTACGCCACCGGCGCCTGCCTCGCCGCCCGCTGCACCAGCCCCCGAAACGCCGCCAACGCCTCCGCACCAGGACACTGATCAAACTGCGTGTACAACTGAATCCGCCCCCAACCCAGCACGTGCGCCAACAGTATCTCCGCCGATAACCGCGGCTGATCCACCCCCATCTTGCTGAAGTGCTCCGTCGTCCACTCCAGCAGACGCTTCACCGTCCATCCACCCTCGCCCCTGCCCATCCTCGACCTCCCGCCAGGCCTCGTTCCGCTCCCCGCCGCCTTCCACCCTGCCGATAGTTAACCAAAATCCCGTTCGCCGCCTCCCCTCAGCCCCCGGAGCTCATCTTGCTCATCCTCTCCATCGCTTCTTCTATCTGCCCCCGCTCCCCGAACGCCGTAAACCGAAAATACCCCTCCCCCGCCGGCCCAAAACCCGACCCCGGCGTCCCCACCACCTGCGCCTCTGCCAGCAGCTTGTCAAAAAACTGCCAACTCGTCAGACCCCCCGGCGTCTTGACCCAAAGGTACGGTGCGTTCACCCCGCCATGCACCGTGTATCCCATCTTGCCCAGCCGCTCCCGGATGACCCGCGCGTTCTCCAAATAGTACCCCACCAGCCGCCGCACCTCCTCCTTCCCCGCCGCGCTGTACGCCGCTTCCGCCGCCCGCTGCACCACGTACGACACCCCGTTGAACTTCGTGCAGTGCCGCCGGTTCCACAGCCGGTTCACCTCCACCGCCTCCCCCCCCGCCGACCACGCCTTCAACGCCCGCGGCGCCACCGTGTACGCGCACCGCACCCCCGTGAATCCCGCCGTCTTCGAAAAACTGCGAAACTCGATCGCCACCTCCTTCGCCCCCGGTATCTCGTAGATCGAGTGCGGAATCCCCCCCTCGGTAATGTACGCCTCGTACGCCGCGTCGAACAGAATGATCGCCCGGTTCTCCCGCGCGTACTCCACCCAGCGCGCCAACGCCGCCCGGCTCGCCACCGCCCCCGTCGGATTGTTCGGGTAGCACAAGTAAATCAAATCCACCGGCTTCGCCGGCGGCGCCGGCGTAAAATGATTCTCCGGCGTGCACGCCAAATACACCAGCCCCCCGTATCGCCCCGCCTCGTCCGCCTCACCCGTCCGCCCCGCCATCACGTTCGTGTCCACGTACACCGGATATACCGGGTCGCAGATCGCCACCTTGCTCTCCAACGCGAAAATCTCCTGGATGTTCCCCGTGTCGCACTTCGACCCGTCCGACACGAACACCTCCTCCGCCTCCAACTCCACCCCGCGCGACCGATACTCGTTCTCGATGATCGCCTCCCGCAGAAACTCGTACCCCTGCTCCGGACCGTAACCCCGGAACGTCTCCGCCCGACCCATCTCCCCCGCCGCCTCGCGCAACGCCGCCACGCACGCCCCCGGCAACGGCAACGTCACGTCGCCGATCCCCAGCCGGATTATCCGCGCCTCCGGATGCTGCCGCGCATACGCCGCCGTCCGCCGGCCAATCTCCGGAAACAAATACCCCCTCTTCAGCTTCAGATAGTTCTCGTTTACCCGGATCATCCTCGCCTCTCCGTCTCCTCGCTCCCCCCCGTCCCGAGCCTGTCGAGCGCACCTCCTCGAAGGGCCCGGCCCGCGCCGCCCCCGTCATTCCATCAGTCGCGCAAACCGCCGCGAACCCAGCCCGATGTGCGGCAACCCTTCCGGCCAGAAACTCACCGAAAAACTCACGCTCTTCCGCGCCGAGTCCAACCCGAACACAAACGCCCCGTACCAGTGCGGAAACTTCCGGATCACCACGATCTGCGTGAAGGCATCCTTCCGCCGCTCCACGTCGAACTGCTCCGCCACCGCCAGCGTGTACTTCCGGTTCAATTGGTACGTCGCTCCGCCCGTCAGAAAGTGCGCGTCCCTCGACCGCGGCGGACGACCGTCCCCGAACGGGTCCCCGTCGTGCAGATAATAGTCCCCCAAGTAGTAGCTCAGCCGCGGCGTCCGCTGCACCGCCACCCCCGCCCCCGCCTGGCTTATGTCTCCGTCACGCATGTTGTAATTCACGTCCCCCAGCACCGCCGTCGTATCCGACGCCAGCCACGCCCACTCGCCCCGCGCCTGATCCGCCAAACACTGGTTGATCTGTTCCCGCCGCGCCAGCCCCAGATTGGCAAAGTCCGCGTTGATCAGCCCCGGCTTGTCGAACTGCGTCTCCGGCCGGCTGAAGAAAAACTTGTTCGGTATCTCCACGTCGTCCGCGCCGTGCTCGACCAGCGTCACCGACGCGTCGAACCGCAACACGTCCACCGACCGCTTCTCCCCCTCCGGCCCCCGGTACGTCTGCCACCGCTGCCGCACCGCGAAATTGAACACCTCCGGCGTCGCCGCCTCCTGCTGCGTGCTGTCCTCCCAGAACGCGCTCGCCTCCCCCGTCACCACGTGCCGTATCCGCTCCAGGTCCCAAAACCGCGACCGCACCGAATCGTCCACGTGCCAAAACTCCGTGCTCGCCCGCACCCCCCCCGCACCCAACGCCCACTCGTTGTCCCGCCGCGAATCGTCCCACACCGCCGTCCCGATCGCCGTCGGCGCCACGTGCACCCCGCCCGCCTCCAGCGGCAACGATACCTCATGCCGGCTCAGCCCAAAGGCGTAATCGCTCTGGTCCAGCAGCCCCGGCAGCAGCCATTCCTCCTGCCGCCCCGACAGCCCCGCCACCTCCCGCTGCCCCGCCTGCTCCCCCAGCCGCGCCAGGTACCCGTCGTGGTGATACGTCAGCACGTCAAACAGCTTCTGACCCGCCAGGTGAAAACCCGCCCCTGGTAACTGCGTCTGCGCGTACTCGAAATCGTTCAGCTCCCACTGGCTCAAAAAGTCGAACGCCCAGTTGTCCCGCTGTTGCTTCAGATAAACCAGCGTCTCCTGCTCCTTCTCCGTGTCGAACTCCCTCCCCTCCCAGCTCTCCAGAAACGTCGGATCGCTCACGGCGCTCACTTCCGTCGTCGCCTGCCAGTCGTTCGGCAGGTACTGCCGGTGCTGCCAGCGCACCCTGCCGCGCACCTCCTGCTCCGGCGCCACCTCGTGCCGCGCCGGCCACCGCCCCAGCCGATCCTCCCCTTGGTCGCTCACCAGGTACGACCGCAGCGCCCCGAAACACGACGGCCGCGTGTAATCCATGTCCACCCCAGTCCCCGGACCGCGCCTCGTGTACTCGTCCAACCGCAGCATCGAGTCCACCCCAGGCAGCCGACGCACCCCCAGCAGCGACGCCAGCTCCCAGTCGCTCTCCACCGTCGCCCCGTCATTCGATTCGTAGGCCGTCCGCAGTCGCCGCAGCGGCGCCGACGCCAGCGTGGAATCCCCGGCCACCCCCGGCCAATAGAACACCGGCAAATCCCCCAGGTTCGCCGTCACGTCCTTCAGCCGGTATTCATACCGCTCCGCCTTCCCCGCCGCCGCCGGCCGGCCCTGCGCGTCCGCCGCCACCAGCTCCGCCGTCCTCGCCCCCAGCCACGTATGCGGCTGATAGAACTCGTCCATGCTCAGCTTCACCCCCTCTGCCCGGAACCGGCTCTCGTTGATCTGACGCACTCGCTCCGCGCGCACGTACAAGGGCAGGCTCGGCGCCGGCAGCACCGCTCGCATCGTCCCGTCCAGCACCAACGCGCTGCGCCGCCCAAAGTCGTAGTACAGCCGTGCCGCTGTGATCCGCTGTGCCCCGGCGTCCAGCACCACGTCCCCCTCCAAATATACCCCCGTTACCACCCGACCCAGCGCGTCCAACGCCCCGGCCTCCCTCGCTCCCGCCCGCTCCAAGACCGCCTGTGAGTAGAACACCACCGCATTCTCCGCCCGCAGCTCCAACAGCGCATCCTCCTCCGGCCGCGGCTGATACAGGTAGAAACCACCCGTAAACACCGCCACGTCCGTCCCGTCCGCCCGCCGGAACGAATCTATCCGCGCCGCCCCCAACGGCTGCATGTACACCACTCCCGCCGGCCGCGCTGGCGCCGCCTCTGCCGTCGGCTTTGTGCCCCCCGCTTCCTCCACGTACCCCGTCTTCTTCTCTCCTGCTTCCTCCCTTTTCTCGGCGCCCGGAACCGCCAACCCCGAACCCGCTCCCTCGGCGCCCGCCTTGCCTCCGGCCGTCTCCGGTCCTGCCAACTCCCGCATCTGCCGCGCCGCCTCCTGATAGACCGGCCGGTCAAATCCCGGCTTCTCCACCCGCCTCTCAATCGTGAGATAGACCCGCCCCGTCGTCCCAAACGCCGTCATCAACGTGTCCGTCGTCCCCTTGGGCGCCACCCCCGTCCCCGCCGGCTCTACCCGCGCCCCCTCCTGCAACCACGCCGTCACCTCATACCGCGCCGCCTCCTGCCCCACCGCCGACACCCGCCTCAGCCAAATCACCCCCTGCCCACCCGCGAACTCCCGCCCCCCGCACTGCCCCGACACCTTCCCTTGCAGCACGATTGCCTGCCGCCCGTCCGGACACAGGAACGTCTGGGCATACTCAGCCGAAATCCGCAACTCCGCGCTCTCCGGCTTCCCTGCTGCCCCTCCGGGAACCCCTGCCGCCTCAACTTCGCTCTGCCAAACCAGCAAGCACATGGCCGCCACTACCGCCGCCCACGCGCACCCACACCCCTGCCGTGGGCTTGGCTGACCACGTTGGGCGGCGCCATTGTTCTCTGCCGGCTCGCGCATACGTCGGTCGTTCATCCGACCCAAGAGTTCCTAACAAAAAAGTCCTCGTCGCGAGGCCCAGCGAAAAGGTCGCCGCCCAGGCCGCAGGGGACAACCGACCGCAGGCGACTCTGCTCGACGAGTCGTCGAGGCCGGTTGGCCCCGAGAACGCCGGCGGCGGCCTTTGCCGCGGGCCGCAGCAGAAGAATTATTTTGTTAGGGACTCCAAAGCCCCTGTCATGAAAGCGGCTATTATAGGCCCCTCGCCCCCGGCTGCCAGCGAAATCCCGCCCGCCCACCTCCCCGGCCCGATAACTTCTCCCCTGCCGGCCCCGCTACCCCGCTTTCATCCTGCCCTCCATCCCCGCACACCGGCCGCAATCTTCCCCAAGCACCCTCCCCGCCCGTGCCGATGATGATAGGTGTAGAGTAAGCCTTATTAATCGCCGCAAAACGACCCAGCCGGCCGAACGCCGCCGCGCTGGCCCACCAACATAGGGATGAACGTATGGCCAGGAAAAAGCAGATTAGGACCATCGGTGTCCTCACCGGCGGCGGGGATTGCCCCGGCCTCAACGCCGTCGTACGCGCCGTCACCAAGACCGCCCTCACCCGCTACGACCTGACCGTCGTGGGCATCTTCGACGGCTTCCAGGGCCTCATCGAAAACCGCATGACCACCCTGCGACCCGAAGACGTCAGCGGCATCCTCACCCAGGGCGGTACCATCCTCGGCACCAGCAACAAAGCCGACCCCATGAAATTCCCCGTCCTCCTCGAAGGCAAAACCCGACTGATGGACGTCCGCGACCAGTGCCTCAAGCATGCCGACGAAAACGACCTCGACGCCATCGTCGTCATCGGCGGCGATGGCACCATGAGCGCCGCCATCGGCCTCGCCGAAAAGGGCCTCATCTTCATGGGCGTCCCCAAAACCATCGACAACGACCTCGTCGGCACCGAGATCACCTTCGGCTTCAACACCGCCGTCACCACCGCCACCGACGCCCTCGACAAGGTCCACTCCACCGCCTCCAGCCACCACCGCGTCATGATCGTCGAGGTCATGGGACGATACGCCGGCTGGATCGCCCTCCACGCCGGCGTCGCCTCCGGCGCCGACATCATCCTCATCCCCGAAATCCCCTATGACCTTAACGCCGTCTGCGCCTGCGTCCGCCAACGCTCCCGACACGGCAAACGCTTCTCCATCGTCTGCGTCGCCGAAGGCGCCAAGGATAAGGGCGGCCGCTGCGTCGTCGCCCGACGTATCAAGGATTCCCCCGACCCCATCCGCCTCGGCGGCATCGCCACCAAACTCGCCTACGAAATCGAAAAACGCACCCGCCTCGAATGTCGCTCCGTCATCCTCGGCCACGTCCAACGCGGCGGTACCCCCTCCCCCTTCGACCGTACCTTGGCCACCTCCTTCGGCTGCTACGCCGTCGAGCAACTCCTCGCCGGCGTCAAAAACCGCCTCGTCGTCCGCCGCGCCGGCGAACTCGCCGCCATCCCCCTCTCCCAGGTCGCCGGCAAGGTCCGCACCGTGCCCCCCGACCACGCCCTCATCCGGGCCGCCCGCGCCGTCGGCACCTCTTTCGGCGAAAAATAAGCCCGCCTCGCTGCTCAGCCTGACCGCTCGCCGCGCCTAGCGCTTGGCCCCTGACTTGTCCGGCAACTGCAAGAACCCCTTGCGCCACACCACCCACGCCGACGCCGCCGCCACCGCCGCAAACGACGCCGCCGCGTACCGAAACCGCAACTGCGCCACCGCCAGACCCGCCGCCGCGTACAGCCCCGCCAACACGTAGCAAATCGCCACCGTCTTCCCCAGCGGTATCCCCCGGTCCATCAACTGATCGTATATGTGCCCCCGGTCCGACGCAAACAGCGGCTTCTTGTTCACAAACCGCCGCACCAACGCCACCGCCGTATCCAATATCGGCAGCCCGAATATAATCACCCCCGCCACCGTCCACCGCCCGATCGTCTCCGCGAACAGCAGCATCAGCGTCCCCGCGCTGAATCCCAGCAGAATGCTCCCCGCGTCCCCCATGAATATCCGCGCCGGATGACGGTTCATCGGCAGAAACCCCAGCGTCGCCCCCGCCAACGCCAAACACAGCACCAGACGCATCGGATCCCCCACCCGGCTATGTTCCCAACTCGCCAACCCCACCGCCAACAACGCCAACGCCGTCGTAATGATCGCCGTCACCCCCGCGCACAGCCCGTCCAGCCCGTCCAGCAGGTTCAAACTGTTCGTCGCCCCCAGAATAAAAAACAGCACCACCGGCACGCTCAGCAGCACCTGCACGCCCCGCGGCGCCTCCACGCCCAGATGCCCCAAAACCTGCGCCATGTTTGGCATCACCCCAGCCGCCAACAGCACCCCCGCCGCCAACGCCTGCCCCAGAAACTTCTTCCCCGGACTCAGATCGTAAAGATCGTCCAATACTCCCACCCCGCACGCAATCGCCGCCCCCAACCCGATCCCCGCCAGCATCTGCCAACTCGCGTACGCCGTGTGAAACACCGCCCGGCTGTCCTTCGCCGCCGCTACGTGAATCCGCCCGCTCCCCAGCAGCCAACACCCCGCCGCCAGCCCCGCCAACAGCCCCGCCAGGATGCCCACCCCCCCCAGGTACGCCGTCGGCGCCGCGTGCGTCTTCACCGTCTCGTTCGGCCGGTCCACAATCCCGTACCGCCACGCCAACTTCCGACAAACCGGCGCCGCCACGAACGACACCAGGAACGCCACCGGAAAAATCACCCCGTAGTCCCGCAGTATCTCTCCCGCCGGATACTTCCCGCCAAAAAACGACGCTAGCATGCACGCTCCTGTCGTCCCCGACCGCTGCTGCTCTGCCCCGCCCCTCGCCCCCGCCCGCCGCCGCGCTCACTTCTCCACCCACACCGCCTCGTCGTACCGCAGCATCTTCACCCCGTCCCGCCAACCATCCAGTCGAATCCGCGGCCGCTGCCCCAGCCACATCTGCAACAACCACCGCGGCAGGTCCGCTCCCGCCGCCATCGCCAGCGGCGCCCCGCCCCCAAAACGCGGGTTGATCTCTATAAACACGATCCGCCCCTCCGCCGTCAAAAAACACTGGATCGTAATCACCCCAGGCCCCGCCCCCAACGCCTCCACCAGCGCCTTCGCCCGCGCCATGATCCGCGGATGCTTCACCGTCACCGCCTTGCTCACCTCACCCGCCCGCGTCTCCAGCCGCCGCCGCGGCACCGCGCAACGCACCCGACCCTCGAAGTCCGCCAACACGTCCACCGTGTGCTCCTGCCCCTTGATGAACTCCTGCACGATGCAATTCGGCACCCGACGCGCGTAAAACCGCAACTCCTCCCGATTGCGCGCCACGTACGCCCCCCGGCTCGCGTGCCCGTCCCAAGGCTTCAAAAAATACGGATACCCGCCCCGACCACCCCGCAGCGCCTCTTCCGGCGTGAACGTCGCCGGCGTGTCAAAACCGTGCTCCCGCAAAAACCGACACGACCGCCGCTTGTCCTGGCAGATCGCCACCACCTCCGGCCGGGACACCAGCACCGTGCACCCCTCCCGACCCAACCGCTCACGTTCCCGCGCCCACATCGCCAGGTCCAAATCCACCGTCGGCGCCACCAGGTCCACCCCCTCCCGCCGGATGATCGCACGCATCTGCCGCGCGTACCCCGGCTCCGACACTCGCCTCACCACGTACCTCCGGTCGCAGCACTGCAACGCCGCCGAGTCCCCCGTCGAGTCCGCACCGATCATCACCCCCTCCAGGCCCAGCCGCCCGCACGCCCGCCGAAACGACTGCAACAACGCCACCCGCCGACCAATGCAGGCAAACAAGATTCGCACCTTTCTCTTCCGCGCCATAACCACTCTTCCCCGCTCGTCTTCCCCGCTCGCCCCCTCCTGCCCCTCTCCTTACGCACCAGCCCTCAGTTCTTATCGGCCGCCGCACCGCCCCCCTTGCCATCTTACCGCGTCACCCCTCCTTCTTGCCAGCCCCCGCCTCCGCCCCCGGCAGCCCGTCAATGTACCGTTGGTGCCACAACTCCAGCATCAGCAGCGACCACAGCCGCGCCCCATGGTCCGCACGACGCCCGTCGTTCTCCTCCAGCAGCTTCTCGATCGCCCGACTGTAAAAGTAACCCCGCCGCAACGCCTGCGGCGAGAGCACCACGTCCCGAAACAGCGCCCGCAGCTCACCCCGAAACCACCGCCCCACCGGAACCCCAAACCCCATCTTCCTCCGCGCCCCCACCTCCTTCGGCACCAGGTCCCGGCAAGCCTCCCGCAGAATCACCTTGCTCACCCGCCCGTCATGCCGCCACGCCGTCGGCAAACGGTACGCCAACTCCATCACCTCCTGATCCTGAAACGGACACCGCACCTCCAGCCCCACCGCCATGCTCGCCCGGTCCACCTTCGTGTTGATGTCCCCCGCCAGGTACATCCGCCCGTCCGCCAGCATCGCCTGCCGGATTAACCGTTCCGCACCCCCCCCCGCCCCTGCCCCCGGCGGAAAATAACCGTCCAAAGTCGTCCACAATGCCTCCGCCGAAACCCCCTGCGCCAGCCACTCCTCGCTGCATAACTCCGCCAGCAAATCCGGGTCAAATACACTTACCCACTTCAGGTACCGACGCGCCGGCGGCAGGTTCGCCCCCGCCAGCAGCCGCCGCAACCGATGCCACCGACTGTGATGCTCCCCCGCCGGCAGCAGGTGCCACAACCGCTGCCGCGCCAAAAACCGCAGCACCCGGCCCCGCCGCACCCGCTCCGCCCACGCCAACGCCCGGTACCGATCGTATCCCCCGAAACACTCGTCTCCCCCGTCCCCCGACAACGCCACCGTCACGTGCCCGCGCGCCGCCCGGCACAGGTGATACGTCGGCAACGCCGAACTGTCCGCGAACGGCTCGTCGAAGTGGTAACTCAGCTTCTCGATCGTCTCCAAACACTCCGCCCCCACCACGTGCTCGTGATGCTCCGTCTCGTACAGCCGCGCCACCAGCCCCGCCCACTCCAGCTCATTGTACCCCTCCTCCCGGAATCCGATGCTGCACGTCCGGATCGGCGACTGCCCCGCCTGCCGCATCAACCCCACCACGATCGTCGAATCCAAACCCCCCGACAAAAACGCCCCCAGCGGCACGTCGCTCACTAACCGCAGCCGCACCGCCTCCTCCAGCGTCGCTCGCACCTCCTCCGCCGCCTGCGCCCGCGTCCCCGCGTACCCCTCCTCCGTTGGCAGCGACCAGTACCGCTTCGGCGCCGCCGTCTCCCCCTTCCCCGCCTCCACCGTCAGCACGTGCGCCGCCGGCAACTGCCGGATCCCCGCAAACGCGCTCCGCGGCCCCGGCACGTACCCCAGCAGCAAATAGTGCAGCACCGCCTGCCTGTCCGCCGTCCGCGGCATACCCGCCACCTGTACCAACGCCTTGCACTCCGAGGCGAAAATGAACCGACCCTCGTGCCTGGTGTAGTAGAGCGGCTTCTTCCCCAGCCGGTCCCGCGCCAAAAAAAGCTGACCCCGCCGCTCGTCCCAGACCGCCAACGCAAACATCCCCCGCATCGCCTCCACGCACCCCGCCCCGCGCTGCTCGTACAGGTGAACCACCGCCTCCGTGTCGCTCCGCGTCCGAAACCGATGCCCCTGCTTCTCCAACTCGCCCCGCAATTCCTGAAAATTGTAGCACTCCCCGTTGTACACCGCCCACACCCGACCGTCCTCGTTGCTCATCGGCTGTTTGCCCCCCGCCACGTCGATCACCGCCAGTCGCCGGTGTGCCAGCCCGCACCGCCCCGTCCGCCCGTCCAGGTACCACCCCGAATCGTCCGGGCCACGGTGCGCCAACGCCTCCCCCAGCCCCTGCAACTCCGCCGCCGCCACCGCCCGCTTGCCCCCAAAATCCACTATCCCGGCTATCCCGCACACAACCTTTACGTCCCTTCCCCGCCGCTGCCGCGCTCCGCCCTGCCCTCACGCCCGCTCTTACGACCCCGCCCCTGCTTCACCCGCCCCTCCGCCGCGTCTCCTGCTCCCGTGAGTACCGTTTCTCATAGATGTCCCCCCGTCGGAACACCTGCCCCACCGTCGCCAGCAGAATCCGCGCGTCGAACCCCAGCCCTTGCCGCTCCACGTACTGCACGTCCAGTTCCAGTTTTTCTTCGATCGTCAGGCTTCCCCGACCGCGCACCTGCGCCAGGCCCGTCATTCCCGGCTTCACCTCCAGCCGCCGCCGCTGCCGTTCCGTCCATTCCTGCGCCTGCGCCACGTACAACGGCCGCGGCCCCACCAGCGACATCTCCCCCTTCAACACGTTCCACAACTGCGGCAGCTCATCCAGGCTCGTCGCCCTCAGCCATCGCCCGATCGGCGTCAGGCGCGGGTCCTTCTCGCCCTTGGGCGACGGCCCAAACGGGTCCGCCTCCCGCCGCATCGTCCGAAACTTATACAGCACGAACGGCCGGCCTCCCTTCCCCGCCCGTTCCTGTTTGAACAGCACCCCAGGCCCCGCGCTCAGCCGCACCGCCAACCCGATCGCCAGCCCCGCCGCCAACGCCCCCGGCCCCGCCACCAACGCACCCGCCACGTCCGCCGCCCGCTTCACCGCTCGTCCCATTGGTCCCATACCCCCCATTCTCCCCGCCTCGCACCCCGCCCGCAACCCCCTTTCTGTCCCCCCCCGACGCCCCCTTCTCACTTTTCACACCCTGCTCCCCTGCTCACCTGTTCTCCTTTTCTCGCTCCGCGCCCCTCTTGCTCTTTCTTTCACCTGTTCACCTGCTCACCTGCTCTCCTCTCCCGCGCAGCGCCGCCCGCCTCGCCCAAAAGAACACCCCCGCCCCCGCTTGCCTAACTATTTCGCCCCGTCATCTGTTGACGAGGTTCTCCTTACCACCGCCCCTCCTTCTCACCCTTCACACCTTTCACACCTTTCTCACCCTTCTCACCTGCTCTCCTCCCCTGCTCTCCTCTCCCACGCAGCTCCCCCCTACGCCCCTTCACACCTTTACCACCCTCGACGGTCATGCAGCGAAATTCTTCGGGTCCAACGCACGACG
>Ga0315295_10000421_pt1 | contig 36550 bp, 35 predicted proteins | sample YL17G14_0_MG_FD_204453 | JGI IMG/M metagenome (GOLD analysis project Ga0315295, IMG submission 204453) | Sediment microbial communities from Yellowstone Lake, YNP, Wyoming, USA - YL17G14_0 | ecosystem: Environmental > Aquatic > Freshwater > Lake > Sediment | place: USA: Wyoming | collected...
TCTTAAAAACTTTCTCGCCATGATTCAGCTTGGCTGTATTGTTATCCTCCTTCGGAGGGTTTTGGGATGACTTCTAGTCAAAAGGACTATGAGCATTTTAATCCGGTATGGAGAGAGATTGGTCGGCTTGAGTGTTCCGCCTTCGCGCAAGAATTCCGACTTCGCTTGCCCGGCTACGGCTCGGCGCCTGCACCGAGTTGAGCGGCTGCGTCGAGGCAGGATTTTGCCGTTGAAAAATGATAGGACTCGGGTAGAATTGGGAAAACATAAGAACGGATTTTGACGCGGCAGGCAAAGCATAAGAACAAATGTATGAGCCAGATTACTCTGCCACTAAAAACCCGATACCGGCTCTATGCCGACGAGTCGGGCGACCATACATATAACCTTTTCGATGATGCTTCTCGCCGGTATCTTCCCCTGGGTGTATGGTTCCAGCAATCCGGAGATTATGTTGAATTTGCGGACAGTTAGGGCGTAATTGTCGGTTATGGTGAGGCATTGGGCAGGTTTTGTTTTCCCAAATCCAGTCGGCTTCTCACTAACAGTCAGTTCAGGGCTGTTTACGCCCGGCGTTTGTCCGCCCGCGACGGGCTGCTTGTGCTGCACGCCCTTGAGAATGACCTCGGCTATCCCCGGCTGGGCGTATCCATCGGCAAATCCTGCGGAAATGCCGTCACCCGCAATCGGTTAAAGCGGCTGTTACGAGAGGCCTTCAGGCAGAATAAACACCTCCTCGCACCCGGTTTTGACTACGTGGTCTCGATGTCGTCCCAGTGGGTCAGCCGAACCACCCCCGCGTCTTCCTCTCGCCTGCCCCCGCGTCTCCCGACGCGAGTCGGGGCGGCGGAGAAGACAGGAACGGGGGCAAAAAACAACGCTATGGCACCGAAGTTTGAACAAATCCGCGATTCCCTCCTCACTCTGGCGGCCAAACTGGTCGCTAAAAGGGCTTAATTTATAATCTTATGCCCCATTGGTGCCGATAAATGCTTATATCAGGTCAGAGGATAGCTATTGGGCCCCGGAACAGGATTAGTACCGATAGGTGTGGCAGCAAAAATGGCTGGCGTTTCGCGGCAGTCCCTGCAGTATTATCTTATGGTGGGATTGCTCGAACCGACCGAGGTCACCAGTACGGCAAGGCGATTCTTCGACCGAAAGAGCATAGAACGTATCAAGCTTGTGAAGAAGCTGAATGACAACGGCTATCCGCTTCGCGCCATAAGAGAGATTTTTTTTGAAGGCAGGACAAACCTGTCCGCCAAGGGCGAGACCTCGCCAACTGGGGGGTCCGCGACTCGACCGAACTCGTCGAGGTCCGGCAGGCGAAAGCAAGAAGGAGGGGGCCGTAGTCGGAAAGGAAGCAGACGGTGAGCGATTACGAAACGATGCAGCGAAGACGCAGTATGGTCGTCGGGGTTTTTGTCATCGTTGCGGTCATTGCGTTCTTCTGGCTGGTATTCAAGTTCGGCGACCTGCCGATTCTTATGAGCGAGATAAAGTCCTACGAGATTCGCATCCAGTTTCCAAGCGCCCCCGGGGTTCAAAGAGATACCCCCGTTCGGTTCTGCGGCTATCAGATAGGCATGGTCACCCAGGTCAGGCCGCCCGAGGTACTCAAGGACCTCAACACCGGACAATACTATCACCAGACGATTGTAATCATGAATATCGATAACCAGTTTAACAATATCCCCGCCGGCGTGGAGGCCAAACTGATGACGCGCGGTCTCGGCTCAAGCTACGTCGAGCTGCGTGTCCCGCCAAGGGACATTCGCGACGGCAGATACCTCGTCGAAGGCAGTTTGCTTCAGGGCTCTACCGGTATGACCAGCGAATTCTTCCCGGAGGAAAGCCAGAAAAAGCTGGATGACCTGATTACCGGGATAGCTTCGTTCATTGACAGCAGCAATGAGATTATCGGCGACGCCGAAAGCAGGGCTAACCTCAAAGTGACCCTGGCAAATCTTGCCGAGGCCAGCCAGCAGGCAACCGAGGTGATGAGTGAGTTTCGTGAGCTGTCCGTGGTGGGCAGGACAACCCTGCAAAATGCCGATGTCAGAATGGAGCGGCTTACAAATTCACTTGTCAGCACCAGCGACAAATTAAGCGAGGTGCTGACCCATCTCGAAAGAGTTGTCAGCAAGATAGACACCGGCGATGGCACGATGGGTAAGCTGGTAAACGACGGCCGGCTTTATGAACAACTGCTCGAAGACGGCAGACAATTAGAGCTGGTCCTGCAGGACCTGAAGTCCTTCGTTGCCGAGGCCAAAGAAAAAGGTGTACCTATCAAACTGAAATAAGCCCCCTAACGTGAAAAGCCCCCAGGTTCATCCTGTGGGTTAATCCCGCTGCAATCCCCGCAGCCGACCTGATTTTGCGGTTCGACAATGCTCACCACAGGCCGAAAAATACGCCACCCATATCTGCAAAGTTGTCGATGGTGTCCGGCTATACGACAACCTCCTCATTTGAACATATCCCGGCTTTGTCAATTGCCTCCAAACTCAGCATAAATCGGTAGTGTTAAGTTCTTTATTGACAAGAATATGCGGCAACACCCTCCGTTTTCGGACGATGTGAGCTTGACGATACAGCAAGAGGGGTGTTATTCTAAGTATTCGTTATTCAAAAACAAAGTTTAACGGCAGCCGAACCCGGCACCAAATAGGTGCGGGGGCGGGGGACCCGATTTTCTGGGGCGTATTCCCGGCACAATGCTCGAAAGAGTTCGCCGAAGTCCGGGATAGGGCACTTTCAAGCCCAAGCCCGTCAGCTAACCTCGTAGGCATTTGAAAGGGCAATGGTTAAACGAGCGGCCACCGTAAGGGGCGTCTCGTGACCTTTTGCCCAGAAAGGCACAAGGGCCTATGAGACCCCGGCGCAACGGTTTTAATGTAATCACTCCTTCTCAGCTTCTTTTGCTGGGATACGTTCTGGTAACAGTGGCTGGTGCGATACTGCTGTCGCTGCCGATTTCTTCCCGCGACGGCCATCACCAGCATTTCATTGATTCACTGTTTGTGGCCGCCTCCGGCATAAGCACTACGGGACTGACACCTGTTGACATCGGCAGCTACTATAATCTTTTTGGCCAGATAGTCCTTTTGTGCGTCTTTCAAATCGGCGGAATCGGGTATATGGCCTTCGCGGTATTCCTTATTTACATCCTCGGTATCAAGCTGCCGCTTACCGCAAGGATAGTCGCGAAGGAATCGCTGGCCGGTTCCGACATCAGGATGCTCGAAAGGTTTTTTGTCATTGTGCTTGTCTTTACATTTCTTTTCGAGTCGATTGGTGCGGCGATATTGACAGTATTCTGGGCGCAAGAGTACCCTCTAACAAAGGCGATATATCTCGGCGTGTTCCATTCGGTTTCCGCGTTTTGCACTGCGGGTTTTTCCGTCTTTCCCGATAGTATGATGGGGTACAGAAACAGCGGCGTGGTCAATTCCACAATAATAATCGTGTCGATTGTCGGAGGTCTTGGTTTCTTTGTTCTTTATGATTTGTGTGAATATGTCCGCAAGGTGGTACATAAACAGTACCCGAGACGGATGACATCACACAGTAAATTGGTTTTGATAGTAACGGCTGTAGTGATGTTTTGTGCATCGGTGATAGTTTTTGGGGCCGAGAAATGGCCTGCTGGGATGACATGGCAACGGCGTTTGATGGCTGCCGGTTTTCAGGCGGTATCGGCATCGACAACCGACGGTTTCAACACCCTGGATATCGGCTCGATGAGTATGACCAGTTTGGTTGTCTTTATGGTTCTTATGTTCATTGGGGCATCGCCCGGCAGCACGGGCGGCGGGATAAAGACGACCACCGCGGGCTTGATTGTGGCGTTTTTGTGGAAGCAGTTAAAAAGCAGGGAACTGCGAATAAATCTTTTCAGAAGGCAGATTCCGATGGCAACAGTTTGCAGGGCGTTTGGTGTGCTTGGCTGGTTTGTCATTATTGCATTGGTGGATGGCGTCATACTTTCTGCAACCGAACACGGCTCGTTTCTGCAGATACTCTTTGAAGCGATATCGGCCCTCGGCAACACCGGATTGTCAACAGGTATAACCTCGCAGTTGACCTTCACGGGCAAACTCGTATTGATAATCACAATGTTCATCGGCCGGGTGGGACCTCTGACCGCAGGATTGTCCCTGATAGGCCGGCAAAGACGCGTGCTTTACGAATACGCCACCGAAGACGTATTTGTCGGATAGTGATTTTGAAAGGTAATAGACGTGAAGATTTCTGACTTGATACAGAGGGATTTAGTGGCCGTAAATTTGAAATCCCATACCGCCGAAAGCGCAATAGCTGAGATTGTAGACCAGCTTCATCGAGGCCAGAAAATCGGAGATAAAAAAGAAATCCTCGAAGCTCTGTTAAAAAGGGAAAAAGCAGGAAGCACGGGTATTGGAAACGGGGTGGCTATTCCTCACGCGAGGATTGCCGAGCTGAAAGAAGCGGTTCTTTTTGTCGGTCTTTCTAAGCGAGGGATAAATTTCTCCTCCGTTGACGGCAGGCCCGTTCACCTTGTTGTGCTTTTTTTGACGCCGCTTCTTGAAACCGAATTGCATCTGAAAATTCTTTCGAAGGCCGCTACGCTTTTGAATAACAGGGTGTTTACCGGGCAGCTTATGCATTGTTCGAGTAACGATGAGCTTTATCATCTCTTGAAAGAGAAGGGAATCGAAAAAGAGGGTTTTCTCGCCTTAAGCAGAGAAGATATTCACCTTGAACTTGCGAGCGGCGACGGCGGGATAAGTAGAGTGTCAGCCCAGCAACGTTTGGAGGTATACGGCCCCAATAAATTGAAAGCCATAAGGAGAACGCCGTTAATCGTGCGGTTTATTTATAATTTTACCAATCTTCTGGCCATTCTAATGTGGGTCGGCAGCGCCCTTTCTTTCTGGGCTGGAATGCCGGAGGCGGGCTGGGCCTGTATAGTGGTAATCTTTGTTAACGCTATCTTTAGTTTCTGGCAGGAATACAAGGCGGAAAAGGCGATAGACGCGTTGAGAAAATTGATTCCTTCTTTTGCTCGCGTAATAAGGGAGGGTGCTGAAACAAAAGTCCCTACGAGCGATATTGTGCCGGGTGACATCATTATTATAGAAGAAGGCGATAACGTTCCTGCTGATGCAAGGTTAATTGAGGCACAAGAGCTGCGCGTAAACAACAGTTCATTTTCCGGGGAGTCCAAGCTCTCGCATAAAATGGCAGAGGGTTTCCAGGACGGCAAGGACTTTCTCTGGCTGGAGATGCCTAATTTGATTTTTGCCGGGACAAGCGTGGCTTCGGGGATGGGAAAAGCGGTGGTTATAGCCACCGGCATGAGCACCGAAATCGGCAAAATCGCTTACCTGACACAAACAGTCAAAGAGGAGTTAAGCCCGTTACAAAAGGAGGTAAGCCGAGTCAGCAAGTTGATTGCTGTTATATCTGTTGTTATGGGATTTGTTTTCTTATTTGTGGGCCTCGTGTTTACCAAGATGACCTTTGTCGCTTCGGCAATGTTTGCCATAGGGATTATTTTGGCCAATGTCCCCCAGGGTCTTATGCCTACGCTTACGCTGGCGCTGGCTATGGCCGTTCAAAGAATGGTGAAAAGACATGCTTTAATCAAGAAGCTCTCCTCGGTAGAAACCCTCGGCTGCACAAGCGTCATCTGTACGGATAAAACCGGCACGCTTACGACTAACGAGATGAGCGTCAGGAAGATATGGATTAACGACAAGATAATCGAAGTGACGGGCAGCGGATATGAGCCGAAAGGGGCGTTTGGTTTTGAGGGGAAACCCCTTTCAGCCGGGGCATTCAAGGAAGACCGCCTCGACCTTTTAATACGCACCGGCGTGTTGTGCAGCACGGCCAAACTTGTTTGCCCGTCGCAATTGCAGAACTACTGGAGTATTATCGGCGACCCGACGGAAGGGGCATTGTTGATGCTGGCTCAAAAAGCGGGTTTAGATTATGAGCAGGAACGCCAAAGCAGTCCCGTTCAGAAACGTTTCCCGTTTGAATCGGTTCGCAAAAGGATGAGCAGCATAAATAAACTTCCCGATGGCGCACAGTGCGTTTTCGTCAAAGGGGCGCCGAAGGAAGTCCTGGAGCTTTCAAGCAAAATCATTCTCGGTGGGAACATCATCGACCTGACGTCGTCGAAGACATCGGAAATTATTGCACGGCTGGACGGTTTTGCCAAAGACGGCCTTAGAGTTCTTGGTTTTGCTTATCGCGGTTTCGAGGCACAGGATATTTCAGATACTTCTGCGCAAAAGGTGGAAAGAGATTTAATTTTTATCGGCATTACCGGCATGTATGACCCGCCTCGGCCGGAGGTGAAAGGTGCCGTCTCGATTTGCAAGAAAGCGGGTATTCGTGTGGTTATGATTACTGGTGACTATCAGGTGACTGCCTTATCAATTGCAAAACAAGTGGGGATTGTTTCTTCGGCTGAGCCGGAAGTTATTACAGGGGCGGATTTCGCCAATTTAACCGATGCGCAATTAAAGGATAAAATAATAAAGAAAGAGGTAATTTTTGCACGAGTTAATCCTGAGCATAAATTGAGGGTCGTAAATGTGTTCAAGGAGATGGGCAATATTGTTGCAGTGACCGGCGATGGCGTTAACGATGCCCCCGCGCTCAAACGGGCGGACATCGGAGTGGCAATGGGGTTGCGCGGGACGGACGTGGCCAAGGAATCGGCGGAGCTGATATTGATTGACGACAATTTCGCCAGTATTGTTGCAGCCATTGAGGAGGGGCGTGCCGTATTTGAGAACATCAGGAAATTTATTACTTATATTTTTACTCACCTTGTCCCTGAGGCGGTGCCGTATATTTTTTATGTCATATTTAAGACCCCAGTTCCGATTACTGTCATGCAGATTTTAGCAATCGATTTGGGCTCAGAAATCCTCCCGGCACTTGGATTGGGTATCGAAAAGCCAGAACCGGGAATTATGGAACTTCCCCCAAGGCCGAAGCAAAAGGGAGTTATCGATAAGATGGTTCTTTTCCGAGGTTATATGTTTATCGGGCTGCTGAACGCTGCCGCGGTTTTAATCGTCTATTTTCTTGTTCTTTATCGAGGCGGATGGAAACCGGGAACGCGGTTGGAGCCCGATGATATGATATTTACAAATCCATTGCATCTAAAAGCGATGACGATGGTTTATGTTGGAATCGTAGTATTGCAGATTGCCAATGTATTTTCTTGTCGCAGTGAAAAGTGTTCCGCGTTTAAATTTGGGTTCTTTAGCAATAAACTTATTCTTTTGGGCATTATTTTCGAGCTTATTTTTGTCCCAATTATAATTTACACGCCGTTTTTTCAGAAGGTATTTCAAACAACAGGCCTTGGATGGAAGGACTGGGGGATATTATGTGTGTTTATGGTCGTTATATTCTTTCTGGAAGAATTGAGAAAGGCCCTTTCGAGAAAACGTGAAGTTTCCTGATGAACGGTCTCTGCGACTATAACAACCCTAATAGGTGCTCTCGGTGCAATCCCTGTCACTTCGCCGGTGATATTTGCACTAAAAAACGCCGTGGAGGCGGACCATCGCTTCGAACTGGTCGGCGTATGTGCCGCATCAGCACTCCAGATGTGTAAAATGTAAAAAAGTTTTCGACTTCCACTATCAGCCGGTTAGTGATATAAAATCGCCTGCGAGTGATGATTATCAGTCCGGGAATTAGCCGTAGGTGATGTGAGTATTGCAGAGCCGGCTGGCGCGTGGCGCGCGTCAAAATGTGAAGCACAATGTCCGGAACGGAACAAGGGACTCGGTTCGGGAGTATTATCGTATATTGGATGTTGCGGAATAAGGTTTTGTAAAGGGGACGCATTATGGCTATTGAGCTGAAAGGGTCACAAACAGAGAAAAACCTTCTGGCTGCGTTTGCAGGGGAATCCCAGGCCAGAAACCGTTACACCTATTTCGCCGGCCAGGCCAGGAAAGACGGCTTCGAGCAGATGGCGGCCATATTCGAAGAGACGGCCAACCAGGAGAAAGAGCACGCAAAAAGGGAGTTCAAGTTTCTCGAAGGCGGCGAAGTGGAGATTACGGCGGCGTATCCTGCCGGGGTCATAGGTAATACGCTTGAGAACCTGAAGGCGGCAGCGGCAGGCGAGCACTATGAGAATACGATTATGTATCCGGAATTTGCCAATACCGCTGAGAAGGAAGGGTTTGCCGAGATAGCGGAGGTCTTCAGGAAAATTGCGGTTGCGGAGAAAAGACACGAGCAGAGGTATCTTGCGCTGGCCAAGAATATCGCCGGAGGTCTCGTTTTCAAGAGGCCGAAGCCGACGAGATGGGCGTGCCGAAACTGCGGCTACGTGCACGAGGGGACAGAACCGCCTGATAGTTGTCCCGCCTGTGCGCATCCGAAAAGCCATTTTGAGCTTGAGGCGGTGAATTATTAGAGGGCATTGGGGCATCGGACTATGGTTAACGAGATTGGACCAAATGTTTATTCGGTCGGGGCTATTGACTGGGACAGACGGCTGTTCGACGAGCTGATTCCTCTGCCTGATGGCACCAGCTACAATGCGTATCTGATAAAGGGCAGCGAAAAGACGGCACTGCTGGATACCGTTGACCCGACAAAGACCGGCGTTCTGTTAGACAACCTCATCAGGGCGGGAACCGAGCGAATTGACTACGTAGTCGCCCATCACGCAGAGCAGGACCATTCCGGCTCACTCCCGGACGTGCTGCTGCTTTATCCCGACGCCAGGGTTGTCACTAACGCCAAATGCAAGACGATGCTGATAGACCTTTTGCATATTGACGAGGGCAAATTCATTACGGTTGAGGATGGCCAAAAGCTGTCGCTGGGCGATAAGACGCTGCAGTTTGTTTTCATTCCCTGGGTGCACTGGCCCGAAACGCTGGGCACCTATCTTCCGGAGGATAAGATTCTCTTCCCCTGCGATTTCTTTGGGTCTCATTTGGCGACGAGCAGCGTGTTTGTGGATGATGAGGCGAAGGTGTATGAGTCGGCCAAGCGCTATTACGCGGAGATTATGATGCCGTTTCGAGCGCCCATCAAAAACAATCTCAGGAAACTGGAAACACTGGACATCGAAATGATTGCGCCGAGCCACGGCCCCGTATATCAAAGGCCGAAATTTATCATCGACGCCTACAAGGACTGGGTCGGCGACGAGGTCAAAAATGAAGTGGTGCTGGCGTATGTCTCAATGCACGACAGCACGCGGAAAATGGTCGAGCATTTTGTTGACGCCTTGGCTGAGCGGGGTATAAAGGTGAGGCAGTTTAATCTGGTTGGGGTTGATATAGGGGAATTGGCGATGGCGATTGTGGATGCAGCAACGGTGGTTATCGGCTCGCCGACGGTTCTTGTTGGTGCGCATCCAGTGGCAGCTTATGCGGCGATTTTGGCCAATGCACTTCGACCCAAGACAAGGTTCGTTTCGATTATCGGCTCCTTCGGCTGGGGCGGCAAAATGGTGGAGCAGCTTGCCGGCCTGCTGGGCAATCTGAAGGTCGATATTATTGAGCCGGTGGTCGCCAAAGGATTGCCGAGGGATGAGGATTTCGACGCACTGGATAAACTGGCGGACAATATCGCGGCAAAGCATAGAGAAATCGGCGTGCTGAAATAGAGTGATATCGCGGTAAGAGGAAAAGGAGATGAACGATGGCAATAACTTTCAATGCGGATGAAATTTTCGAAATGGCCGAGCAAATCGAGAGAAATGCCGCCGAATTCTATCGTGAGGCCGCCAAAAAAACATCCGATGCCGCTGCGCAAAGGATGTTCCTGAACTTGGCTGCAATGGAAGACAGCCATCTCCGGACATTCAGGGAAATGAGACAGCAGCTTGGCGCCGGAGAGAAGGAGCAGTTAACTTATGACCCGGATAACCAGGCCATGCTGTATCTGCGGGTGATAGCTGACGGCCACGGCACCGAAGGCAGGAAGAGTGAAACCGAGAAATTGACCGGCAAAGAGACAATCACAGAACTCTTCGAAATAGCGGTCAATGCCGAGAAGAACTCGGTTGTTTTTTACACCGGCTTGAAGGTGCTTGTCTCCACCGAAGCCGGACGGGGTAAAATTGATGCGATTATCAAGGAAGAGCTTGGCCATTTGGCTATCCTTAAACTGCAGTTGGCCAAACTTTCGTGACGCCGGAGGCGCGTTGATGGGGTCGGATGCTGAACAATGCTCGACTTGGGAACGCTATTCAAACTGAGTTACGGTATGTGCATCCTCAGCTCGAAAGAGGATGACAGAGTAAACGGCTGCATTGTCAACACGGTGTTCCAGTTGACGCCTGAGCCGCCGGTGGTTGCCGTCAGCGTCAATAAGCAGTGTCTGACACATCAGTTTATAAGCACAAGCAGGGTGTTCGCCGCTTCGATTCTGTCGGAGGCGGCGCCGATGTCTTTTATCGGCGGTTTCGGCTTCAGGTCCGGCAGGGACATAAACAAGTTCGAGCATGCAAAATACCGGCCGGGCGCGACCGGGGCGCCGATAGTACTCGACTATACCGTCGCATTTATCGAAGCCGAACTGATACAGAATATCGACGTTGGAAGTCACACACTGTTTGTCGGCAGGGTGGTTTCCTGTGAAACCCTCGACGACGGCGCGTGCCCTATGACGTATGCTTATTATCGTGATGTAAAACACGGAAGGACGCCGAAGTCCGCGGCAACGTATATTGAGGTCAAACCCAAGCGAGCTCAAGGAGTAGAGAGTATGAAGAAATATAAATGTATTATATGCGGCTATATTTATGACCCCGCGGCAGGCGACCCCGACAATGGCGTTGCCCCGGGGACCGCCTTTGATAACTTGCCTGCCGACTGGGTATGTCCCGAGTGCGGCGCCGGCAAAGACCAATTCGAGCCGGTTGAAGAGTAATAATCTAAATATGGTGATGTAAAGTGGCAAAAGCAGATATTGGTCTCTGGGGCCTTGCAGTTATGGGCCAGAATCTGGTTCTTAATATGGAAAGCAAGGGCTTTACGGTAGCTGTCTATAACCGAACGTTGCAAAAAGTAAAGGACTTCGCCGAAAGCCGAGCTAAAGGTAAAAACATTGTTCCAACTTATGAAATAAAGGATTTTATTGATGCCATTGCCAGGCCGAGAAAAGTGATGATGATGGTCAAAGCCGGCGAAGCTGTGGATATGGTTATCGAGCAGATAAATCCTTTCCTGGAAAAAGATGACCTTATTATTGATGGAGGCAACAGTCATTTCTCCGATACGGTCAGAAGATATCAGGAACTTGAAGGCAAAGGCCTGTCCTATATTGGGGTCGGTATATCGGGAGGTGAAGAAGGGGCACTGAAGGGGCCGTCTATTATGCCGGGCGGAAACAAAGAGGCGTATGCTCTGGTGGAGCCGATTTTTGCAAAAATTTCCGCACATGTAGATAATCAACCGTGTTGTACTTACATAGGCGATGACGGTGCAGGGCATTTTGTCAAAATGGCACACAATGGCATTGAGTACGCTGATATGCAGCTTATCAGCGAAGCGTATTACCTGATGAAGAACGCTCTCGGCATGGATGCTGATGAAATGCACAATATTTTTGCCAAATGGAATACCGGTGTTCTGAATTCGTATCTGATTGAAATCACCAGCGATATTCTCTCGAAGCAAGACCCGCAAACCGGCAATCCTTTGGTTGAAATGATTCTTGATAAGGCCGGCCAGAAAGGCACCGCCGCATGGGCAAGCCAAAGTGCCCTTGAACTTGGCGTCGCGACACCGACGATAACTGAGGCAGTTTTTGCTCGCTGTATCTCAGCAATTAAAGCTGAACGTGAGGCAGCAGCGAAAGAACTGAGCGGACCGGATAGGAAATATACCGGCGGAAGAGACAAGTTTGTAAAAGCTATTCATGATGCCCTGTATGCTTCCAAGATTTGTTCTTATGCCCAGGGATTTGCGCTTATGGCCTCAGCGGCAGAAAAATATAACTGGGCATTAAACCTTGGTGAAATATCAATGATATGGCGTGGTGGCTGTATCATTCGAGCCCACTTTTTGGGTAGAATCAAAGAAGCGTTTGAACATAATCCGAATCTTGCGAATTTATTGCTTGATCCGTACTTTAAGGATATTGTGGAAACCGCTCAGCCCAACTGGCGAAAAGTGGTCGTTGCCGCTGCGCAGCTTGGCATTCCTGTGCCGGCATTTAGCTCAGCGTTGAATTACTTTGACAGCTTCCGCAGCGAACGCTTAGGAGCCAATATGATTCAGGCCCAACGCGACTACTTTGGCGCACATACTTATCAAAGAATTGACAAAGAAGGTGTATTTCATACCGACTGGTTGTTGCTTCCTTGATTAATAACTCAAACTGACCGGTTTGTTTGTGATTCTTGACATAAGTAATTATGAAACGAGAAATTAATACTCACAAGCTCTCCCGGAAAATAAGAACTAAAAACAGTGTTAATCCGTGTCTAATAAAAAGTAAACAGCGTTAATCTGTGTCAAAAACCGGAATCGGTCACTTTGAGTTAATAAGTATTGGCCTTGTTGGTAAAGTAAGGAATAGTCATCATGCAGGAAATTCGGCCATCCGTAACCTGGCAGGATATTATCTGTGCCGAGACAATCGCGCCGCCAGCTGCAATGGTTGTTTTTGGAGCTTCCGGCAACCTGGCCCGCAGAAAATTGTTTACAAGTCTGTTCCAGCTTTTTAATCGAGAGCTGCTTGACAAACGTTTCTATCTGTTAGGAGCCGGGAGAAAAGGGCTTTCAGATGAAACATTTCGCCAAAGTGTACAGCAGGCGATACAGGAAAGTTCAGGCGAGTTATCATCAGAGGAAATAGAAACTTTTGTCAGGAAACTCTATTATGTAAGTGGTGATTACAGCGACGTTTCATTTTATGAAAGTATCAAAGCCAGGCTTAGTGAATTAGACAAAAAGTATAAACTTGACGGCAATCACATTCTTTACCTTGCTGTTCCGCCGTTTCTTTACACGACAATAGTGGAACACCTTGGCTCGGCGGGATTGTCTTGCCCACATAAGCCTGATTCGAAGCAGCCCAGATTGGTTGTGGAAAAGCCTTTTGGTAGAGATTTACAAAGTGCACTGGAATTAAATGATAAAATCCACCGATGTTTTGACGAGTTACAAATCTACCGCATTGACCATTACCTGGGCAAAGAGACAGTCCAGAACATCTTGATGTTTCGCTTTGCCAACGCCATTTTTGAGCCGGTCTGGAATCGCAACTTCGTTGACCACATCCAGATTACAATCGCCGAGTCGGTTGGAGTTGAGCATCGTGGCGGTTATTACGATAAGGCTGGTGCCCTGCGAGATATGTTTCAGAATCATATGCTCGGGATGCTTGCTTTGGCGACGATGGAGCCGCCTGTTTCCTTCGATGCCGACCTCATCCGTGACGAGAAAGTCAAACTGTTGCGTTGTATCCGGCCGTTGACTACGCAAAGCGCGGACGGATGTTTTATCAGGGGCCAGTACACATCGGGTCTGATAGACGGCACAAATATCCCCGCCTATCAGCAAGAGCCGGGGGTCGCCCCTGCTTCAACGACCGAGACATTTGTTGCAGCAAAGTTGTTCGTGGACAACTGGAGATGGCAGAGCGTGCCGTTTTATCTTAGAACGGGTAAACGACTGGCCAGAAAGAATACCGAAATTGCCATCACATTCAAGAAAGTACCCCATTCGATGTTAGCTTCGGTGGGAATAGGCGATTTGCCTGCCAATACTCTTGTGATGCGAATCCAGCCCCAAGAGGGTATGTCGTTGAGCTTTCAGGCCAAAAGGCCCGGCTCAAAGGTCTGTATAGGGACGCTGCAGATGCAATTTAATTACGCCGACATCTTCGGTGGTAGGCCGCCTGATGCGTATCAGCAGTTGCTTCTGGATTGTATGCTCGGCGACCAGACCCTTTTCACCAGGCAGGATGATATAGAAATTTCCTGGCGGCTGCTGGCTCCTGTTCTGCAGGCGTGGGAAAATAAGTTGTCGAAACCCTATGAGTATCAGGCGGGTGCCGAGAGTTTTCCACAGGTTGATCGGCTTATTGAATCGGATGGCAGGAAATGGCGAAGTCTGTGAAAGGTGTGAGCGAAGCTTTTTGGAGAAACAGGCGATGGACATATTTCAATTCGCTATGGAAAAAGAGCAACTGTCTGAACAATACTACCGCAGGCTGGCGGACAGTGCCCCCCACAAGGGCCTTGTAAGTATTCTCACTATGCTTGCCGACGAAGAGCACAGTCACCTCGAAGTTGTCTCGAAGATGAAGCAGGGCGTCCCTGCTGAAATCACAGACACGATATTGCTGACCAACGCCAAAACCATCTTTGCGAAAATAAGGCAAAGCCGGGAGAAGTTCAAGTTCGGCGACACCCAGATTGCCTTTTACAAAAAGGCGCAGGACATAGAAAAAGACAGCCGTTCTTTCTACCTTCAAAAAGCCAAAGAGTCCGAAGACCCGCGCCACAAGGCAATTTTCAATACGCTGGCCGAAGAGGAAAACAAGCATTACTTCCTGCTCGAAAACATAATCGAGTTTGTTTCCAGACCCCAAAACTGGCTGGAAAACGCGGAATTTCATCATCTGGAGGAGTATTAGAGGGTGACGATTCTGTTGGATAAGTATCGGGTGGTGATGAAAGATGTGCTTGCAGGACTTTATGACAAATACAACCGTCGGGAGCTGATTAGGCCCGACCCGCTGCAGTTCGTTTACGATTACTCCAATCCCGCCGATATGGAGATTGCCGGCCTTGTGAGCGCGTCTCTCGCTTATGGGCGAGTAGAGCAGATTGAAAACTGTCTGCGAAATCTATTCGGCCGAATGGGTAAAAGCCCTTTCGAGTTTGTGGTTAACTTCGGCGACACAGATAAAGCCAAACTCAGAGATTTCAGGCACCGCTTTACCGCTGGCGACGACATATCCGATTTGCTCGTCCTGCTTCAACGGGTGCTCATCCAATTCGGCAGCATCGAAAAATTCTTTCTTCGGTCTTATGATTCGGCTGACGAGAATATCGTCCCCGCCCTGTCGCGGTTTTGCGACTCACTTTTGGATATGCACAGTGGCCCGGTTTCAAGGGGTCTTGCTTTTCTCCTGGCGGGTCCCGGTCGCGGCGGCGCCGCCAAGCGGCTGAATCTCTTTCTTCGCTGGATGGTCCGCAGCGATGACGTGGATGCGGGGCTTTGGCGGACGGTGGACAAGTCGAAACTGATTGTCCCCGTCGATGTTCATATTGCCCGGCTTTGCAGAATCCTGGGTTTCCACAACCGCAACAACGTTTCTTTGAAGACCGCTGTTGAAATAACGCGAAATTTTGCCGAGATTACCCCGGCTGACCCGGTTAAGTATGACTTTGCTCTTTCGCGGATTGGCATTTTAGAGGGCTGCACCGGCCGGCGCCGCGACGACTGTGACGCTTGTGAGCTGCTGGAGTGGTGCCTTGGGAGAAAGGATTGGTGACGGTGAAGCCCGAAGACCTCGAAAAATATACTTCCGCAATAACACTTTCCGATATGGAGGTCTTTGTGTTTCCGGAGCTGGTCTATGCCCTTATTCTTGCCAACATTATGAGTCCGATTATCTGGCGGTGGCGCGACATCGACTGCTTCAAAAAGCTCGACGGCAAGGACAGCTACAAAAAGCTGCTGCGTCTGCGCCAGTTCATAATGGACGAATATGAGTTCAATCTCGATTTGGAAACCTGGGGCCTGACCAGCAAGACAAAAGAATTAAATCGCTTCGCCCGGTTCATTTCGCCTGATGACATCGCCAAAAGCAACGCCCTTTTCGGCTACCAGGGCGACAAGTATTACTTCGACGTCGATATTCGCAGACACTTCGGCCTTGATAAATACGACAGCGACGTTATTCCCTATTGGAAGACCGAGACAGTCGAGGCGATGGACGCCTTTGTTCGCAGACCCGGTTACCTAAAAAAAGCAGGTGAGTGTGTGTCACTGTCCGCGCTTTATGCGGCGGCGGCTTTTATCGTTTGCGGAATCCCCCTTCAGGATATATATGTGGTCCTTACGCCGCTTCACTCGCAGAATTTCATCGACGTCCGCGACGGCGTCCTGACCAATAACAGGCGCCTCGTCACCAAAGCGATGTGGTTCAACGGCACTGAAATCTCCAGCAAGGCCCAGCGGGCGCTGCGCAACGAAAACGCAACAATCGTTGCCCATCCGTCCGGTTATGTTCATTGCCTTTATAAACAGGCGACGATAAAGCCGGAAATTTACGACCATTTTGTCAGGCAGCTTCGCTCATATTTATCCAGCGACCTTTCGGTGCTCATTTTTGCCAATTTTCTCAGATGCAATCCGGCTTATCAAAAACACTTCCAGCTTTGCCGGGATTGTCATGGCCATCCGCAATTTCTAAAGGCCGAGGCGTTGTTCCATTATGAGCACGGCAGCGATTATCGCATCGCCGATGCCACCCACGAGAAACTTTTAGCTGAGGTCTCGGATGAAGATTTTGTCTCATACGAGCTGCCGGGCAGAATCCGCTGCGACCTGATTTGTGAGTTCATAACCCAAAACAAAATTGATGTCAGAAACACCGATGGCAGGACGGCATTGAGCCGGTTCCTGACGCAGGCGATACCCGATGCACAGCATTTTGTAGATGAGCTTGCCGACTTTGTCCATACCGAGCCGAAGCTGCCGTCGCCGGAGAAAAACTACCTGTCGGCTCCTGCAATCGAGATTGGCGTTGACTGGACCAGAGAGGAAATCGTCGATTATCTGGGCAGGTTGCGCCGCCGCAGCGCCACCGCTGACCTTGCTTTCTATGCCTGCCGCGATATGGAAACCTGCGACTGGGCGCCGTTTGTCAAGGCCTCCGTTGAGCGAAGCCCGGTCTCGCTGGCAATCGCGGAACCAATGTCGGTAGATGAGGTTTATGCGTGGCTGAAAAAGATGGACGGCGTCTCGATGTATGAGGGCAAACGGCTCGCTTGTCCGGATGAGGTGGCTAATTACAACACAGGCGACGGCCTTGAGAAGGCGTTCTTTCTGGCCAACGTCATCCGGCAAAAATTCCCGCAGGAGGGTATTGAAATCGCCGTCGGCGACGGCCTGGTCGTCCTTAAGGGCGCCGGGGAATATCGCTTCGGCTCATCCAAAGGGCTTAAAAAGGAAATTCATATTTCGCCTGCCGGCGATATTTCTGCGGACTAAGGCGGCTTTTAGAGGGTAAAAACATTTTTCCGAAAACGTTTCTTGGGTATTGACGTAGCTATTAAATAGGACTATATTGGTCCTATAGCAGATTTCCGCTGGATGAAAGATGGATATTATCAGGCGAAATACCGATTACGCGCTGCGGGCGGCGGTTGAGCTGGCCGGCCGGTCCTGTCGTAAACCGGTTGCGACAAGAGAGCTTGCAAAACACCAGGGTATACCTTATCAGCTTGCCTGCAAACTCCTGCAGCGGCTCAATAAAGCCGGCATCGTGCGAAGCACAATGGGACCTGCGGGCGGGTTTGCGCTTTACAGGCACCCGTCGAAAGTCACCATCCGACAGGTTGTCGAAGCCATTCAGGGACCGGTCCAGCTGAACAAGTGCCTGTTTGCCGAAAGTTCCTGTCGATTTTCGAGCAGGTGTACCATCAGTCCTGAATTGGCCCGGCTTCAGAAAAAAATCAACCTGTTTCTCAATGGACTTACTCTTCGTCAGTTATCAGCCGCGACCAGGCACAAACGTACGGCTAAAAAGAAACATAGCAGGAGTAAAAAATGAACGAGCAGAAACGCAAAGCAGCTGTGCTGGAAAACTGTCTGGCAAAACCGGCAACCCTGACGGAGTTGATTGATTACGCCGACGACTCGATAGTGAGTAAGGCGATAATCGACAAACCCGTAGGAACAATCACCCTGTTTGCATTCGACAAGGGGCAGGGCTTGAGCGAGCATACCGCCCCTTACGATGCAGTAGTGCAGGCGCTCGACGGCAGAGCGGACCTGACTATCGGCGGCAAGCTGACAAACGTTTCTGCTGGTCAGCTAATCATTATGCCGGCCAATATACCACACGCTGTTGCTGCAAATGGGAGATTCAAGATGCTGCTCACTATGATTCGGGCATAAGATTACAGAATTGAAAGGATATGACTATGTTTTGTTATCAGTGTGAACAGACGGCCAAAGGCACAGGGTGCACCGTTTTGGGGGTCTGTGGCAAGGAGCCGGCGACAGCGGTGCTTCAGGACCTCTTGATTTACGCCCTCAAAGACATCTCTCGCTATGCCCATCGCGCAAGGCAATTGGGTAGCGTCGATAAGACCATAAATGTCTTCACCGTTAAGGCGTTATTCAGCACTCTGACCAACGTGGATTTTGACCCCGCATGTTTTCAGGCATTGCTGGAAGAGGCGGTTTTAATAAAGGCGAGAGCCAAATCGCTCTACGAAACCGGCTGCAAAAAAGCCGGCAAAAAGCCGGCGCAGTTTGCCTGCGACGTTCAGTGGTGGACGGGGTTTGATGATTTGAACGCCCTGACCGAAAAGGGTTTGCTCGTTGGCATTCAGGGAAAAATAGACAAGCTCGGCCCCGACGTCGCCGGCCTGCAGGAGCTTATTGTTTATGGTATAAAAGGCGCTTCCGCTTATGCCGACCATGCCCGGATTCTTGGAAAAGAAGACGACGCGGTTTACGCATTTATCCATAAGACGCTCGACCGGCTTACACAAACGCCGACCGATGTGGGTGAGTTATTGCAGACGGCGCTTGCTGCGGGCGAAATGAATCTCAAGGCAATGGAGTTGCTTGATGAAGCCAATACTGGCACCTATGGCCACCCCGAGCCGACTCAGGTTCGCATTACCCCCGTCAAAGGTAAGTGCATCGTTGTCTCAGGCCACGACTTGAAAGACCTTGAGGAATTGCTCAAACAAACCCAGGGCAAAGGCATCAATGTATATACCCACGGCGAGATGCTGCCCTGCAACGCTTACCCGGGTTTGAAAAAATATAAGCACCTCGTGGGTAATTTCGGCGGCGCCTGGCAGGACCAGCGGGACGAGTTCGACGCGTTCCCCGGCGCCATACTTATGACTACCAACTGTCTTCAGAAACCCAAAGACAGCTACAAAGACAGAATCTTTACCTCCGGCGTCGTTGGTTGGCCGGGCGTTGTGCATATCTCCAGCGGGGACTTCACGCCGGTAATACAGGCCGCTCTGGCTGCGCCGGGCTTTCCAGAAGATGCTCCGGAGAAGTTTATCACCATTGGATTTGCCCGTAATGCTGTTCTTTCCGCGGCTGATACAGTAGTCGAGCTTGTAAAAAAAGGAAAAATCAAACACTTCTTCCTCATTGGCGGCTGCGACGGCGCAAAGCCGGGAAGAAACTATTACACAGAGTTTGCCCAGAAGGTGCCCGATGATTGTGTTATTCTTACACTGGCCTGCGGCAAATATCGCTTCAACAAACTCGAATTCGGTTCAATTGAAGGCATACCGCGTCTGCTTGACTGCGGCCAGTGCAATGATGCTTACTCGGCAGTTCAAATAGCCCTTGCTCTGGCAAAGGCATTCGGTTGTGATGTGAATGAGCTGCCGCTGTCGTTCGTTTTATCCTGGTATGAGCAGAAGGCGGTTGCCATTCTGCTGACGTTGTTGCACCTGGGCATAAGGAATATCAAGCTTGGACCCACGCTACCCGCGTTTCTCAGCAGAAATACCCTCAACGTGCTGGTCGAAAAATTCGACATTAGCCCCATCGGCAGCATAGATAAAGATATGGAAGCTATGTTATCCGGGGCCAAAGTATGAGATTTGAGTATGACTGAGTTTATAAAATCCATAGCGATTGATTTCTGGAACACCGCCATCGCGATGTCCCCATATCTGTTGTTCGGGTTTTTCGTCGCGGGCCTGTTGTCGGTTTTACTGCCCCAGCAGATGGTTGAACGCCATCTGGGGGGTAGGGGGGTGTGGCCTATTGTTAAGGCCTCCCTCTTCGGTGTCCCTCTGCCATTATGCTCCTGCGGCGTCATTCCCGTCACTATGTCGCTTTACAAGCACAAGGCAAGCAAAGCGGCAGCCGTCTCTTTTTTGCTTTCGACGCCTCAGACCGGCATCGATAGTATCTTTGTCACCTATGGTCTTTTGGGCCCGCTTTTTGCCGTATTCAGACCCGTAGCCGCTTTTCTAACCGGCATTGTCGGCGGGACCCTGGTGAACATCTTTGATAAAACCCCTGCACAGACAGGAAATAATTCGCAAAACTGCGATGATGAATGTTGTCATCCCGCGCCGCGCAGCAGTAAAATTTTGAGAGCATTGCGATACGGCTTCGTTGTCCTTCCGCGGGACATCGCCAAACCGCTGGTGGTGGGGCTTGTGATTGCCGCTTTTATTTCGGCGCTGGTCCCGAAGGATTTTTTCGCGGATAAACTGCCGCCGGGATTGCCTTCGATGCTCGTAATGATGGTTTTGGGAATACCGGTTTATGTGTGCGCGACCGCATCCGTCCCGATTGCTGCCGCGATGATGTTGAAGGGGCTCGGCGCCGGCGCAGCGTTTGTATTTCTGGTCACAGGCCCTGCAACCAACGCCGCTTCAATCGTCACAATATGGAAGGTGCTCGGACGCCGGACCGCTATAATTTATCTTCTTACTGTCGCCGGCTGCGCCCTCGCAGGCGGTCTCTTGCTCGATTTGTTCAGTAGCGCAAAAACGCCGATGGCTATGGCGCATCATGGCTGGATGCTGCCGCCGGTCATTGAATATATCTCAGCAGCTATACTTTTCATAACGCTGGGTTTTGCTATAATACGCCGGCGTCAGGCGGATGAATAAAAGCTGATTGCGTCACTTTTCTAATGGAGGCACATATTATGGCAAACACAAATATGCCGCATACAGGTCACAACAAACACCTCTGCTATTTGAACAATCTCGGCTTTCAGATTAGCAGCCCAAAAGAGTACAAGGCCCTCGTGAAAAACGCACGGTTTCTCTGCAAAATTTGCGGGCGGGTTGCCGTCAGCGAAAAAAATCTCTGTAAGCCGGTAGCCCTCTAACCTCCCCTGATACTGTATTCTTGATGGCCTTATACCCTGATGTGCTCTGAAGCCATGGCAATCAGGCAATGTCGCCGACAGGTCCTATAATCGGTGCAAATAAGCTCTGGCCTGCCTGTGACGGTTTCTGTCAGCCAGCACGTCAAGAGGCCTGCGAAGAATACGCAATATTCCAATCCCAAATCAGGTTTTTCCCCCGTAAAGTCCGTAGCGTTTGTGCCGATAACTTCGGCCAGGTATGCACAGTGTAAAGCCCATTCTCCTGCTGGAAGATGACACCGTCGATGCTATGACGGTGCAAAGGGCGATAAAAGACCTTAACGTTCTCAACACCCTTGTCCGCGTGGTCAACGGCGAGGAAGCTCTCGAATATCTGCAGGATAGCGCAAAGGTCAAACCGTGCGTAATCCTTCTTGACCTGAATATGCCCAAGATGAATGGTGTCGAATTCCTCAAGGTCGTCAAAGCCGACCCGCAGTTGATGGGCATTCCAGTGGTCGTTCTCACCACCTCCAAAGCCTACCAGGATAAAGTCGCATGCTTTGATCAAAGCGTCGCCGGCTACGTAGTCAAGCCCATCGACTACAAGGGATTCCTTGATGCAATGAGAATCCTCGACCTTTACTGGACCGTCAGTGAGCTGCCCCACAGCGCCGCTGAAACAGCGGACGCAGGACTTGAAAAATCCTCCTGTAATTGACCGGCATAAGTGCTGACACAATGTCAGCATCGCACAGTGGACATAACCGTTAACTTCCCTCTTGTCGCCTCGATTGTGAAACTACGCCCGGCAGGATTCGAACCTGCGACCTCCGGTTTAGGAAACCGGCGCTCTATCCTACTGAGCTACGGGCGCATGTTGTCCTCGATTATAGGCACACAATCGCTTTTTGAAAAAGGAAAATCGAAGGAATTCGATTGTATGATGGGATAAGATGCTTGTGCCTCGAGTCACGGGGGCCGAGTCACGAGCTACGGGTGACGGGCGGGGCTGTCTCCTCTATTTTTCTGACGACCTCCGAAACGTCGTCGGGCCTGGACACATAACCGTCAAAACCCTTCTGCAGCAGCGCCGTCGCCTCGCCGGCCGCCAGGTGGTTCGCCAGGGCGATAATCTTGATGGTCCGCAATTCTCCGTCTGCCCGGATGTTCCTGCAGATTTCGCCGGCATCTATATCTTTGTTCAAAAGGTTCACGAGCAAAACGTGCGGCTCGAACCTTTGAACTATGGTGCCTGTCTCGAAGTTGCTCTTGACCACTTCAACCTCGTAATCCGACCTTGCCCGCAATGCCTCCGCCAGGGCCGACGCCGATTCGACATTGCTGTCCACTATCACGACGCGTATCCTGCCCGTGGGCATCGCCGATAGCGGCATATTGTTCCGCTTCATAAAGCGAACCAGCTCATTGACCGGTATCCGCCGGTCCTTGCTGCCCGGTATGCGATAACCCTTCAGCTGGCCGCTGTCAAACCACTTTGAGACCGTCCGGGGCGCAACGTTGCATATCCTGGCTACGTCGCCTGTCGTCAATACATTCTTGCCCTTTGCCATTTTAATATCCCCGTCTGCCCGCCGCCGCGTTTCTTGACTCGCGTCGCAGCGGCAGGGCGCAACTCCAGCGTCTGCCGATGGTTTATCGGCTTGAAAATGGGTGCTGTTTAGGACAGCCGACCCACCGTTAAGCCGCACACCTGATACCGGCTTTTGCCTTTATTACTACGTCCCATAAGCCCGCACGGTTCCGCCACATATCGGCGGGGCGAAACCACGCCTGCGGCGGGTAAAAGTGTTTGGCTTGTTTGCTGGTGAACAGTAAAATCACTGTGTCGTATAACCTGTGTTTAACGCAATTAAGGAACTTTTATGAAAATACACCTGTCGCGTCCGGACATCACCCAAAAAGAGATTCAGGCGGTCTGCGAGGTCCTCGCCGGCCCCGACCTTTCGCTTGGTCCAAAGCTTGGCGAGTTCGAACAGGCATTCGCAAACTACATCGGCAGGAAACGCGCGGTCGCGGTCAACAGCGGGACCAGCGGCCTGTATCTGTGTATGCTTGCTCTCGGTATCGGCAAAGAGGATGAGGTCATCACAACCCCGTTCACCTTCATCGCCACGTCTAACGTCATAATGATGACTGGAGCCAAGCCGGTCTTTGTCGATATTGAGCCGACAAGTATGAACATTGATACGAGAAAGATTGAGCGCAAAATAACCAAAAAAACAAAAGCGATTATGCCGGTGGAGGTTTTCGGCAGTCCCGCCGGCTTCGACGGCCTTTGCCAAATCGCCGATAAGCACAAACTTGCCGTTGTCGAGGACAGCTGCGAGGCCCTCGGCTCGGCATTGTCCGGCAAAAAGGCCGGAACCTTCGGTGCAATGAGCGTCTTCGCCTTCTATCCCAACAAGCAGATAACGACCGGCGAAGGAGGGATGATTCTCACCGACGACAATGACCTGGCTGATATGTGTATGTCGCTGCGCAATCAGGGCAGGGGTACAGGCGGCGGCTGGCTAAGTCACGAACGCCTGGGCTATAACTTCCGCCTCAGTGATATCAACTGCGCTCTCGGTATCGCCCAGCTTTCGAGAATAGAGGAAATCAAGACCAAACGCGAACAGGTCGCAAAATGGTATCAGGAAGCACTCGCCGGCGATGACCGTCTCGTAGTCCCGGCCGAGCCGCCCGGCTGTGATATTAACTGGTTTGTCTTTGTTATTCGTATCGCCGACAAGTTCACACGACAGAACCGCGACAAAATTCTGCAAACGATGCGAGATGCCGGCATCCAGGTCAGCAACTATTTCACCCCCGTTCACTTGCAGCCGTTTATGGTCGAACGCTTCGGCTATAAACCGGGCGACTTCCCGGTCACCGAATTCGTCGCCGACAGAACTATCGCGCTGCCCTTCTACAATAATCTCAGCAGACAAGAGGTTGCGACTGTCTGCGATGAGCTTCGCCTCGCCGTTGACCGCCTGTGAGAGCTACAACAGAGTGAAAGTCATTGCGAGCGAAGCCCGCTTCGCCCGTGAAGCGAGGCGAGCGAAGCAATCTCGACTTTGTCACAGGTCACGCCGACTTTGCCACGGAGTAAGCCGACAATGCCCGTTTTTAGCCCAAAAACACGCTTTTCGGCCCTTTACCGCTGTTTTTTCCCATTGCGCGGTCAAAAATCAAGGTCTTTTTGCTCGGTTGCAGCGACTTCTTGGGCGGCGGACCGGCCTATTCCTGGATGTTTACCAGTCAATGGCATCAATATATACAGCCTCATTGAACTTTGCCGTTGAACCGTCTCCAGATCCCATTTTCGCTCCAACTGCGATGATTCGATTGGGGTCGAACGCACGATCCATATACCCACTTTGAGGTTTTGAAGTGCTAACGGCAAGCGAGATTTTAATCCATTGACCTTCAACGATGTTTTTCCAAGGCCCGTACTCACTCTTCCAATTCTCGTCCTTCACGAAAAGCTGGAATCCATTTGGCTTACTCCTATCACCTCTTGAACCTGGGGGAGCATATACCCACGCTGTAATTGTGCGATTCGTTAAATCTACTGGGATCGTTTCGCCACTTGGAGAATTGTCCAGCATATTTACCCAAGCTTCACCCTTACTCTTATGAGCATCGCCACCAACAAGATCCATAAGCATCTTCAATGAGTATCGGCCATCTTTTGCAACCTCGTCAGAGTGAAGCACTTGCACACAAGCCTTGGAATCTTCGTAATCTTGAGGTATCCATCCCATAGGGCCATCTTCAAAACTGTACTTTGATTTTATTGGCAGTGGTGGCGGCGGAATCCGTGAAGTCCCTTGTGGCGGAATCCGTGAAGTCCCTTGTTCTGCTTCCGACGACGGGGATTGAACATAAAAATATATCGCAATGCCAATAAACACTATGCCGACTATACCGGAGAAAATCCTCATCCAATTGGAAAGCTCAGTAATGACCAATTTGCCTGCTATTTCTACTCTTTTCCAGAGAGCCAGAAACAGCGCAATAACGCCAGCGACTGCGAAGATTATGGGGACTGTAAGATTCATCTTCTTTACTCCTTTCGCTCAATGTCCTATGCCAGGAGCACGAGCCGCCCAACAATGATTATGCAGTCTGCATAAAACGGGAAACACAGACTGCTTTCTTCTGTATAAGAAGTTCCCGTTGCTTCTTTCCATTTTTTAATACCCTTCTTTCACAAAACCGCCATCACCGTATTACTCGGCGAACCTTCGCCGGATTTATTTACTGCTATAATGCGATATTCGAGTTCTGTTTTTAGCGGCTGGTCAACCAAAGTTGATTCTGTCTCGATTGCCGTTCCAACTTCCTGCCACGTGCCTTCGCCACGATTGCGGCGCTGCACCTTATACGCACTCACCCTTCCGCCTTCTGCGGGCTGTTTCCAATCGAGGAACACCCAGCCATCGCCCTGCTTCGGCGCTTCGAGTTGTCTCGTCTGGCCGGGCGGGGGGCGCTTACAGTGCGCCTGCAAGGTCGATTATCTTTGCATTTGGCAGCTTGGCTCTTATGATTTCAGCGGCTAAGTTGACCCACCTCCCGCAGCCGTCCAGGATGACGCTGTCGCTGCTGGCGACAATTGCCTCGCTCTTGATTAGCCGGGCGTCGGGGCTTAATACAAGCTCGATTTGCCAGTTCCACGCGTTTTTTTCTGCAATTTCACGAATGAGCGTTTTCAATCTTCCGCTGTTTGAAACCGGGCTGTCCAAAAGCCACAGTGCCCGGGCTGCACCGATTTGCTGCAAAAAATTGCCGATAAGCTCAACTGCCGGTATTGTCTCGGTCACTTTGCGATAAGTCCCGTGAACGCTCGCCAGGTCCCGGCAGCACCCGTCGCGCCCTGTGAAAATCATCCCGCCGCTCATCGCTGCTTCAATGGTTATCAGAATGTTATACCCGTCAATCGCAATCGCCTGCCCGCCGACGGCGCCGATGTCCAACTGCCGGCTTCTCCGGCTGGCCCGCTGCTCATCCGAGCAGGAGTTTCGCATCACCGCTAATCGCTGTCTGGCCGTCAATGCGAACCGGTCACCGACGAGTTTAAGCGAGCTGGTTTCCGCATAGCCCTTGGTCAGCAAAAGTGAATAGTCGGCCACCGCCCTGCGCAGCTCGGCGAGCCACGCTGCTGCAAACAGCTTTTCATCTGTTGGGTGCTGCCCCCTGTGAATCCGTTTGTCAGGCATAGCTGCCCAATATAACAGACCTGCCTGCCGACAACAACCTGATTGCGAAACACGGGGGCGCCTGAGCTTCCGCACAAATAAAAGGGACTCACCACTCCAAAAAGATGGTGGATTTGTCATCATTCGTTTATATATGGTTCGTATTATGTTTGTCGATGAGGCGAAAATCTGGGTAAAGGCGGGCGACGGAGGCGACGGCTGCGTGAGCTTCCGGCGGGAAAAATACATCCCCAGAGGCGGCCCCGACGGCGGAGACGGCGGCAAAGGCGGCGACGTATTCTTCCTCACGGACCAAAACCTCGATACGCTTATGGACTTTGCAGGCAGGCGCCACTGGCAGGCCAAAGACGGCAAACCCGGCTCCGGCAAAAACAAAACCGGCGCCGACGGCGAAGACCTCGTCATCAAGGTCCCGCCCGGAACACTAATTTACGATACCGACCTCGACCTGCTGCTAAAAGACCTCGACCAGACCGGCCTAAAGGTCTGCGTGTGTCTCAGCGGACGCGGCGGCAAAGGCAACAAGCAATTTGCAACTTCGGTTCACCAGACGCCGAGATATGCCGAGCCGGGCAAGCCCGGGCAGGAAAGAAACCTCCGGCTGGAGCTAAAACTGATAGCCGACGTCGGATTAGTCGGTATGCCAAACGCGGGCAAAAGCACCCTGATTTCCCGCTGCTCCGCTGCCAGACCAAAAATCGCATCTTATCCCTTTACCACTCTTGAGCCGGTCCTCGGCATCGTGCGATTATCCGACGACCGTCGGCTGGTGATGGCGGATTTACCCGGCCTCATCGAGGGTGCGCACAAAGGAGCCGGCCTGGGGTTTGAATTCCTCCGGCACATCGAAAGAACACGCATCATCGTCCATATCCTCGACATAATGCCCGCCGACGGCTCGGACCCTGTGAAAAACTACCGTCGCATCCGTAAGGAGCTTGAGCGGCACAGCGAGACGCTGGCGGGCAAAAGTGAGGTTATCGTTGCGAACAAAATCGACCTCGACCCGAAAGGGACAATGGTAAAGAAACTACAAAAGCAGATAAGGCATCGCATCGTTCCCATCTCAGCCGTCACGGGCGCTGGAATCAAAGACCTCTGCGAAACGCTCTGGCGAAAAACAAAACAGGCGAAATCGGCGGGCTGAGGACCCTTCTTTGCCCTGAACCAGAAGCGGTTCAGGGCCACACAGTCCTTGGGACTCCGCCGTAAGGCGTCCTGTGGACTAACGGAGGGCAAGCGGAGGAAAGTAATCCTATCTGCTAATTACGGCTTGTTGGGTGTCTGCCCTTGTTCCCATAATAATTGGCCTGGCTGCCCACAGGAATTATCCGTTGGCGCCTGCAGGGGGTGCGAGCAGTGTTATTGACGTTAAAACCACCGACGGCAGAGGGGTCTTTACCCGCCGCTGGTAAAAGTGCTTAACTTATGCCGATGATTGTCCGTATTGTATAATAGTATGGTTTTAACAGAACAGGGAGGTTCGTGAGAGTTTTTCGGTGGGATATGGCAATGCAAAATGGGGTTTTGGTCAATCGGATGTTCGTAACCTTTGCAGTCGCGGTTTGTGCGGGTCTGCTTTTTGCAGTTGTTGGCGTGGCGGCCGACGGTTCTGATACGGATGCTGATGCTCAGCGGGCCGAGCTTCAAGGGCGGGCAGAGGCAGCGGTCAAAGAAGTCAACGAGGCCGGGCGGGTCGCGCGAGAAAAGGCCAAGGCTGTCAAGACGGAGCGATACCGTGAAGAGCTTGGTTATGTGCCGGAAGGAAATTTGCTTTCGGATGAGGAGCTTGCTGCATTGGAAGAGCAGCGTGCAGAAAAGGAGAAAGCCATTCGAGCCAGAGCCGAGCAGGAGGTAAAGTCGCTGGAAGAGCAGAAGTCCTCCCTCGCGGCCAGCCGACCGGTTGAGTCCCGACCGCGTCCGCCGGCCCCGGCTATGACAGCGGGTACAGTGACCGGCATCGTCTTCTGCGAGAATAAAGGCGCCGCACTTCTGTTCGGTGACATTGTGCGAGCCAACGACGTGATACGCGGCGTCAAAGTGCTCAAAATACTGCCCGGCTACGTCGAGCTTGAAAAGCAGGGCAAGAAATGGAAGCAATTGGTCGGCCAGAAGCCGCCTGAGTCGGTCTGGGGACAGCAGCCTCCACCTGCCAAACGCTCTCCCACAAGCCCAAAGCCCAAACCCAGCCGATAAGAATCCTCCTTTCTGACTATGTGCAGCGTCGCCTTGCCTGTCCCGAGCGAAGTCGAGGGGCCGAACCTGCCTGTGTGTCCCTATGATTATCTCTTTTTGCAAACCGGTTTTTGTTTTGACGGCCCTTTACTGCCCGGGTATCCTGTTGCACAGCTTAAAGGCAGGGCAACTGTCTATGGTCGAATTAATTGACGATGATGAAATCCTCGAATTGGCCGTCGCCCGCGAGGTGGACGCCAACAGGTTTTACTTGGCGCTCGCGGCACGGGTGCAAAATCCCCATATACGGAAGCTATTCGAGGAGTTGGCAGCTGAGGAGCTCGAACACAAGGCCCAGCTTGAACTGGAGATTATGAAGACAGGCAGGGTCGTTAATACGCACAAGACGTCGCTCGAACTGCAGGATGACCAGCCCGATTACACGCCGCCCGAATTTGAAATCGATTACAAGGATATACTGCTTATGGGGATACAGAAGGAGGATGCGTCGTTTCGGCTCTATGTTGACCTGGCGGGGAGGGTGGCCGACCACAATTCCAGGGAAACGTTGCTTGCGCTTGCCGAGGAGGAGGCCAGGCACAAGCTGCGCTTCCAGGTCGAGTTTGACCAGGTATCCAAAGGCAAATAAACACCGGCTCGGCGATATTTTCCCCCTGTGATTTTTCTTTTTTTCTTTTTTTTTGTTGACTTGGTAGCACGTATTTTGTATTTTTATGCGCAGACGCACCCGTTTGTGGTATGAAAGGAGAACCACGTTATGCATATGGCAAATGAGTTGTTGTCGGTGCCGGTCGCGGCGGGGACACTGGCCGTGGCGGCGGGCGGCGTCGGGCTGATTTGCAGAAAGGTCAGGCAGGTCATCAGCTCCGACAAGCTGCCTTTGATGGGCATTCTCGGTGCATTTGTGTTCGCCGCTCAAATGGTCAACTTTCAGCTCCCGGCGATGCCGGGGACCAGCGGGCATATGGTCGGAGCGGTTCTGCTGGCGATTGTGCTGGGGCCCCACCTGGCTGCTGTTGTGATTTCGTCGGTTGTCATTGTGCAGTGCCTTATCTTTCAGGATGGCGGCCTGCTTGCTCTCGGCTGTAATATCATAAATATGGGCCTGGTCCCGTGCTACGTCGGCTATTTCCTGTACAGGATTGTGACCGCGGGTCGCAGCAGCGGCTTGCGGATATACGTCGGGGCGATGCTGGCCTGCGTGGTTGCTCTCGAAGTCGGTGCGATTTTAGTCCCCATCGAGGCAGCCCTGTCGGGAGTGCTGGCGGTTCCGTTCTCGACTTTTCTGCTGACAATGGTCGGCGTTCATTTCCTCGTTGGTCTTGTCGAGGGGCTGATTACGGTAGCGGTGCTGGCGTATTTACAGCAGGTCAGGCCTGATTTGGTTCTCGACGCCCTGTCCGGAAGGGTTCGGCTGAGCAAAAAGACGGTGCTGTGGACGCTTGTGGTCTTCACTATCATTGCCGCGGCAGGATTGTCTCTGCTGGCGTCGGGAATGCCCGACGGTCTTGAGTGGAGCTATCTCGAAAGACCCGACCAGCCCGATTTCAAGCCGATTATATCCAATGAAAACCCCACAATTTCTGCTGCGGATGAGCTGCAAACAAAGTATACTCCTTTGCCCGATTATTCAGTTCGCGGCTCAAAAGCGGCGGGCTGGACAAGTTTCGCGGGTATTGTTGGCTCGGCCTTGACTATGGCCGTGATATGGACGCTTGCATCGCTTTTGCGCAGAAGGCAGTTAAAATGCACCACGCATACATAGACAAATTCGCATATCAGGATTCGCCGATACACCGCCTCGATGCGAGGGTGAAGTTCATTGTCACGATTGTCTTCACGGCGGTGGTGATTTCTCTGCCGCGCACGTCGGTCAGCATTTTATTTTGTTACGCCGTCGGGCCGTTTGCCGTCCTGGTTCTGGGCGGCGTACCGATTGGCTTCGTGCTCAAGCATATCCTGTTCGTCAGCCCGTTTGTGCTTGTGTTAGCCCTGACGGGTCCGCTGTATGATAAGACAGCCGCGACGGTCGCCTTCGGACCCTGGGCCTGGCAAACAACGGTGGGCTGGCTTTGCTGCTGGGGCATTGCAGGCAAATTCGTCGTCACTATGCTGGCTTTGATTGCGCTGGTCTCGACGACCCGTTTTGAGGATTTGCTGGCCGGCCTGCAGCGGCTGGGATTTCCCAAACTGCTCGTGATTCAACTGAGTTTTTTGTACCGTTACATCTTCCTTTTGATAGACAGCGCCCAGCACATTCTTCGCGCCAGGGCCGCAAGGGCCGTCGGCAGAATCGGTTTCCGAGCGGGGATTAGATTTGCGGCTGCAATGTTGGGGTCGTTGCTCGTTCGCAGCGTCGATACCGCTGAGCGCGTCAACACTGCTATGCGGGCCCGCGGCTTCGACGGTAATTGGCGAACCATCAATCGGCTGGCTGTTCGCGGACGCGACTACGTCTTCGTTTCGGCGGCTGCGGGCTTCATCTTCGGATTGTATTTGTTCGTAAGGCCGATGCTGCGGTAATTTGTGATGACAAAAGCGATACAGATTGACAACTTCTCTTACAGCTATCCCGACGGCACGACGGCGCTGCGTGAAATAACGCTGAGTATCGAGCACGGCCGGCGCGTCGCACTGATAGGCCCGAACGGCGCAGGCAAATCCACACTGCTGTTGGCAATGGCCGGCTTTATAAGAGGCACGGGAAAGGTGATTATTGACGGGCTGGACACAGCCGGAAACCTCAAGCAGGTGCGTAGCGCAATCGGCTGTTGCCTGGAGAACCCTGAAGACCAGCTTTTTATGCCCACGCTGTTTGACGATGTGGCGTTCGGGCCGCTGAATATGGGCCTTGACCCCAGCCAGGTCAAAGAAAGGGTTGCCCTCGCTCTGGCCAGGGTCGGCCTTGCCGCGATGGCGCAACGTCCGCCCCATCATCTTTCAGCGGGCCAAAAACGAGCGGCGGCAATCGCCACCGTGCTTTCCATGTCCCCCAAAATCATCACGCTCGATGAGCCGGATGGCTCACTCGACCCGCGAAACCGCAACAACCTTGTCAATCTGCTCACCGCCTTGTCCCAGACGCTTGTGATAGCAACGTGCAGTATGGACTTTGCCGCCGCCGTCGCCGATACGGCGGCAGTGATGGATGCCGGCCGGGTCGTCGCCGTCGGGCCTGCCGAGCAGATAATGTCCGACGCAAAACTGATGACAAGTCACGGGCTGGAAGTGCCTCGGAAATTTATAAATGGCCGATGACGGCGATTAGAAGGTAATTTTGAAATCGGTGAGTTTCGGGTCGATAGTCGCCGGCTCGACTGCCGTCTGGCGGATGTACCCTGAAAATGAGTCCTCGATGTCGCGGACACAGCTGTCTATTGTCTGTGCCGGTCCCTGGGCCAGCATCTCCACCGTGTTGTTCGTAAGGTTTCGCACGTATCCCGTCAGGTGGTAGCGGTTGGCTATGTTCAGCACCGTGAAGCGAAAACCCACGCCCTGAACGCGCCCCGAAAACACAATATGTTTTGCCGCCACGTCCATCTTTATTGAATACCAGCGTCCCGAAAAAGCAATGCTAACTCAAAAACCTTCATTATGCAAGTACCGGCTGACGGCAATTTGATGTTCACTGCCGGTGCGGCGTCGGGTATAATCCCACAGTTGTCCGTTGCGAAAAAATTACTGTTTTTTTAGCACAGGTATTCAACAGCAGTTATCGTCTATGCCCAAAAGAACAAGAGAACAAATAGAGAGAGACGAGCAGATATACCAGATAACAACGCTGGTAGCGGGTCGGTTTACGCTCCGGGAGGTGCTCGATAAACTGGCTGAGGCGGCGGTCAGGATAACCGGCGTCAAGGCCTGCTCCATTCGCCTGCTCGACGAAGAGGCCGGCGACCTGAAGATGCGCAGCACCTACGGGCTGAGCGAGCAATACCGCAACAGAGGCGTCGTCACCAAGGATGACCCGGTAATCAAGGCGGCCTTTGCGGGTGAGGCCGTCGTCCTCGACGATATGCGCGACGACGACAGGGTCGCATTCAAGGAGGCCACGGTAAAAGAAGGGCTGGTCAGCCAGCTTACCGTGGCGATGAAGTTCAGAGACAGACCCATCGGCGTCCTGCGCCTTTATAGCGGAAAGCCCGTGCACTTTGAGGATGACGATATCGAGCTTGCACGGGCAATCAGCTCACAGTGCGCCGTAGCCATAACAAACGCAAAACTCTACGCCGAGGCGATTGAGGCGGCGCGTATCACCGAGCAGGTGCACCTGGCCGGGCACGTCCAGAGGCGAATGATTCCGGAAAAAGCGCCGCAGATACAGGGGCTGGACATAGCGGCTACTTATATCCCCTGTTTTGACGTGGGCGGCGACTTCTACGACTTCCTGCAGATGGGCGAAAATAAAATCGGCATTGCCATCGCGGACGTGATTGGAAAGGGAATCCCGGCGGCGATAATGACAAGCTCGTTCCGCGGTGCGCTGCGGGCCTATTCCGAGTGTCACTGCTGGGCGGACGCCTTGCTTGAAACCGTCCGGCGACTCAACAAAATGGCCTGCGAAGAATGCCGAGGGGGGGAATTCATCTCCCTGTTCTACGGCATCATCGACGCCGAAAAAAGAACTATTACTTACTGCAATTGTGGACACGAGCCGCCTGCATTGCTTAGAGACGGGCGGATTACCGACCTGAACAAAGGCGGTCTTGTGCTCGGCGTACTGCCGCAGCCGGAATATCTGTCCGAGACGGTCCAGTTGAAAGACGGCGATTGCCTGTTGTTCTATACCGATGGGCTGATTGACGCTGCGAATTTCGACGGCGACCTCTGGGGAAGAGACCGCCTGCTCGAGACCTTCAATCACTGCAAACCCGGCCCTGCCGGGCAGCAGTCCGGCCCCCCCTTGCCACGAGCATGTCGAGGGGAGCTTACTGCCGAGGGGATGATTAAGAACATCCTCGCCTACAGGAGACGCTTCGTAGGCCTTGCCCAGCAGGTGGACGACACGAGCATGGTTGTCCTCAAGGTCGCAAAAGCAGCCGGCACTGAACGCTGAACACTGAACACTAAACGCTGATATGTCCCGATTAGTTATTACTATCGACGGTCCTGCCGCGAGCGGCAAGAGCACGGTCGCGCGGCTCCTGGCGGAGAAACTGAATGCAACGTTTCTCGATACCGGAGCGATGTACCGTGCAGCCACCCTCGCCGCGATGCAGGCGCAGGCGGACCTGACCGACACCAGCCGGCTCGTCGAGGTCCTGAATAATACCCGCTTGGAGTTCACGGCAACACGCGATGGAATGCTGGCAACAATAGCCGGCGTCGACGTCACCGGGCGGATACGCGACCCGCAGGTGACAGCCAATGCCCGCTACATTGCCGGCTCCGCGCCGGTCCGTGAGCGTCTGGTCGAAATGCAGAGACGGTTCGCGGCAGCTCACGAAAAAATTGTCACCGAGGGCAGGGACCAGGGAACCGTAGCATTTCCCGATGCTAATGTGAAGTTTTATCTGATAGCCACTCTCGATGAAAGGGCTCGCCGAAGACACGCGGAGCTTATGGCTAAGGGAATTAAACAAACCATAGAGCAGATTCGCTTGGCAATTCAGCAGCGAGATGCCAGCGACGAAAAAAGATTTGTCGGACCATTGAAGCCCGCCGAAGATGCAATTGTCATTGATACCACCGGCTTAACTATCGAAGAAGTAGTGGAAAAGCTGGTTATCATTGTAAAAGAAAAATGCTCGGCGAAACAATAAAATCGAATTGGTGCTTGTTTGCCCGCTTGTGGTGCAAAATATTCTGCATCCTGTTTTTCCGTATGCGTTTTACCGGCCTGGAGAATGTCCCATCGACCGGCCCCTTCATTCTCGCCGTTAATCATCAGAGTTTTCTTGACCCCCTGTTTGCCGGGATTGCGTTGAAAGGACAACTTTGCTTTATGGCACGCGATACCCTTTTCAAAAGCAAAATCTTCGGCCTGCTGCTTTCATCCGTCAAGGCGATACCCGTCAGGCGTGGCCAAGCCGACATCGCCGCAATCAGGATAATTATCGCCAAATTAAAACAGGGTCACGGCGTCTGTCTGTTTCCAGAGGCGACCCGCACAATCGACGGCAGAATTGCATCCTTCAAAGGCGGCTTCGGACTCTTGTGCCGTCGCGGCAACGCCCCCGTCGTGCCGGTATTGATTGACGGGGCTTATGAATGTTGGCCCAGACATAAAAACCTTTTTTCTCCCGGCTCGAAAATTACGGTCACCTACGGCAAACCCATCCCTGCCGAGAAGATTATGGGAATGGAGGACGAAAAATTCGCCGCCCTGCTCACCGACACCCTGCGTAATATGCAATCCGAAACCCGTATTACCCAGGGCAAACAACCATTTAATTATTCTTGAATCCTCATCGATTAGTCCCCACCCTGCCTGCCCCTGTAGGCCGTGGATAGGGGGTGGTTGACATATAAGATTTTGCAATTTTGCACTTGACGGGTGCTGCGAAATCGGTTTTATTTAGCGGACGATTGAAAAGGAATTTAATAATCCGGTTCGTTTGAAAGGATGGGAAGATGCGAGTTGCCACAGTTGCAGTAATCGGTTTCGTATGTGCTTTATTGGCAATAACGAGCGGCTGCGTATCTGAGCAGAACTACAAGGACCTCAAACTGCAGAACGCCGCACAGGAAAAACGCATAAGAGAGCTTGAAAGCCAGTTGCAGGCCACAGCGCTTGAGCTTGACAAGGCCAAAAGAGAGCTTGAGGCAGCGGGCGGCCGAAGCAGTATCGAGATGACCACCCTGCAGCAGAAGGTCGCCGCACTCGAGGAAGAGATTGCCAAAAAGAGGGCCTTGATTGATGCAATGCAAAAGCAGCTGCTCGGTGCAATGCAGCTGCCGGCGGAGCTTATCTCGATGCTCGAGGACTGGGCCAAAGGCAGCGACCTTGTCAGTTTCGACCCTAACAGAGGCTTCGTCAAATTCAAAAGCGACCTGCTCTTCAAGGCAGGAAGCGACGAAGTGGAGCCATCCGCTGCAGAGGCGGTCAAGTCCCTGTGTGGAATACTCAATACGACCCAGGCCAGGGAATTTGACATCATAATTGTGGGGCACACCGACGACCAGCCAATCTTACATTCTCGTGACAAACATCCCACCAACTGGCACCTTTCGGCACACAGGACAATATCGGTGCTCAACGTAATGACAAGCAATGGCACTGCATCCGGGCGCGTAAGTATCCGCGGGTTCGGCGAATACAGGCCGATTGTCCCGAACGAGCCGGGCAATAAGGGCAACCCGCAGAACAGACGCGTAGAGATTTACATTGTCCCCAAGGGTGCATAGGTCGGCAGTCGAAAGAAACCGCAGATATGGCCGAGCGGACGCTAATCATTGTCAAGCCGGATGGTATGCAACGCCATCTTGCCGGCGAAATCATAAGCCGATTCGAGAGAAAAGGCCTCAAGCTGGTCGCCGCAAAACTGCTGCGACCCGATATTGAGCTTGCCGGCCGGCTATATGCCGTTCACAAAGGCAAACCCTTTTATGAAGGCCTGGTAAGGTATCTGTGCACCGCCCCTGTGCTGGCAATGGTCTGGGATGCTCAAAGCGCTATAAAAATTACACGAAAGATGCTGGGGGCGACGTTCGGCTGCGAGGCACAGCCGGGGACAATTCGGGGGGATTTTGGCTGTTCAAAAGGTTTCAATCTCGTCCACGGCTCAGACAGCGCACAATCGGCGGAATACGAAATCGCATTATTTTTCAAGCCGGAAGAGCTGCTCGAATACAAACTTGCCGATGAGCACTGGCTCTACGGCACCAACGAATAGAAAAAGCCGTCGTCCCCGTGAGGGGACGCCGGCTTTATAAACTCGAAACTTACCCGCCAGTCCGCGGGTTTGCACGCACGGCCATCGCTTATCTGTCGTCCCAGATAATGCCGAACTGTGCGAAATCCAGGAAGTTCACCGTCTCATCAACGATAAAGTTGCCAGGAATATCAGGGCCGGGCAACAGCCAGTTATCAGCCATCACGGCGACATCGCCCAGGCCGATTGAGCCGTCGC
>Ga0315295_10000422_pt1 | contig 36535 bp, 36 predicted proteins | sample YL17G14_0_MG_FD_204453 | JGI IMG/M metagenome (GOLD analysis project Ga0315295, IMG submission 204453) | Sediment microbial communities from Yellowstone Lake, YNP, Wyoming, USA - YL17G14_0 | ecosystem: Environmental > Aquatic > Freshwater > Lake > Sediment | place: USA: Wyoming | collected...
AATATGCTGCAGGATGTAAAATTTGAGCTGGAAAAGACCGTGAAGAGGCTGGGACAGCTTTCAGGGCTCCTGAAGATTGATAGCAAGATCGAGGAGCTTAAAGAACTGCAAAAGAAGACCTCGGATCCCGGCCTCTGGAACTCGCCAACGGAGGCGCAGAAGCTGCTTCAGAAGGTGAAGTCACTCGAGACCCAGATAACCGCGTATGAACAGCTCAAGATGAGGTCGGACGATCTTCTGGTGCTTGTCGAGACGGCGATCGAGGACGGGCTGGAGAACGAGGAGTCGGAACTTAACAAAGAACTACAGGAACTTGGATCGGACATAGAAAAGCTGGAGGTCACGACCTTACTGAACGGCGAATACGATGCCAGCGGCGCGATACTTACCATTAACGCGGGGGCGGGCGGTACTGACGCGCAGGACTGGGCGCAGATACTTTTAAGGATGTATTCGAGATGGGCGGAGGGCAAGGGTTATCGGATCGAGATCCCGGATATCTCGTACGGCGAAGAGGCGGGGATAAAAGGCGCGACGGTCTTTGTGAACGGGCAGTATGCGTACGGATATCTGAGAGCTGAAAAAGGGATCCACAGGCTGGTGAGAATGTCGCCTTTCAACTCCGACGGGAAAAGGCACACTTCTTTTGCCTCGGTGGAAGTGATCCCCGATATAACCGAAGACATCAAAGTGGACATCAATCCCGCGGACCTCAGGATAGACACTTACAGGGCTGGTGGCCCCGGCGGCCAGAACGTGAACAAGGTGAGCTCGGCAGTTCGCATAACGCACATCCCGACGGGCATGGTAACACAAAGCCAGTCAGAGAGGTCGCAGCACGCGAACAAGGAAGCCGCCATGAAGATAATGAAAGCAAAGCTGTATGAGATGCTGCTCGAGGAACACAAGGAAAAGATCGAAGAGCTGCGAGGCCAGAGAAAAGACATAGGATGGGGCAATCAGATCAGGTCCTATGTGTTCGCTCCGTACACTCTTGTAAAGGACCACAGGACCGGACATGAATCAGGCAACGTGAACAAGGTGATCGACGGCGATATCGATGAGTTCATCGAAGCATTTTTAAAATCGGGGAGGGTGCCAAATGAAGGTAAATAGGACTTTGTTGATAACGGTAGCGGTCCTGGCGGCGGCTTTGATAGTTGCGTGCGAGGTCAATTACAGGCGGGTCTTATCGGAGAGATCGAACAACACGGTTGAGATCGTCATCGATCAGAGCGATGTTGAAAGGCTTGCTGTATTCTCTGGCGTTAATATGGGCGATCTATATGCCGGGCTGAAGAACTCCGGGGTTGTTTCGGTCGCTCTCTCGGAAGACCTGCCGGCGTCATCGGATAATAACTTTCTCTCGGGGACCGACCCGAAAAAGGTGAACATCTATCTGCGGTCAAAAGGGCTGTCAAAAGAAAAGATCAGCGCGATCAAAGGTTCGGGATTAACGCTTATCCCGAGAATAAGGAACTCTTTCGATCAAAGCACCGCTTCCATAAATAAAAAGATAAAGGACATATCCGGGAGCATGACCGTGATCTTTGCCGAGGAAGAAGTGCTCGGGTATCCGAACTATATCGGAGAAGCCTCTCGGGCCATCAAGAAGACAGGAATGAACTACGGCTTTATCGAGTTCGGAAAACAGCTCGGCGATACTGCGCTTGCTTCGTTCATGGGAGGGAACATCATAAAGGTCCATAGCATCCCTGTCGATGAAATGGAGGGGCTCTCAAGGATCGAAATGGTCCAGAGGTTCGCCCGTGCCGCAAGAGAGAGGGATATCAGGATCATATACGTGCATCTTATCCAGTATCCCGACAACGGCAAGGACCTTATCTCGACGAACACCGAATTCATAAAGAGCATCAAGAGCGCGCTTCTTTCGGACGGATTCCGAACCGGCCGTGCTTCAAAGCCGTCGACTGTGAAAGTCTCAAGGAATGAATCGCTTATCATGTCGGCAGGCGTCGCGAGCGGGGTCATATTGCTATTGATGTGTTTTATAAGGATCAACGCGATATGGGCCCTTGTTATCGGGATTCTCTGCTTTATATCCCCAGTAAAATATGTCACTCTGCTGTCCGCGGTAGTATTCCCGTCATACGGGGTGATATCGCAGTTCCCGATAAAAAAGGAGGAGATCAGACTCGGGATGATCTCCAGATCGATCTCGATGACCATGAACGTGGCAGGCATAACGGCGGTTGGCGCGGTGCTTATCGCCGCGATGTTGGCCGATAAGATCGCGATGCTCGGCATCGATTCATTTATAGGAGTAAAGATCGCTTTTGTCCTTCCTATCTTGATCGTTGCGTCATATTTTATATTAAGGGACGAATCAACAGGAAAGATAGGGATAAAGGAGGCGCTGAAAAAGATAACCGAGGTGCTGAACATGAACGTCACGATAATGTACGCGGTCATGTTCTTTGCGGCGCTGGGCGCAGCCGCGCTGCTGCTTCTCAGGAGCGGCAATTTCGGACTGCCTGTCTCGGGAGGTGAAAAGTTCGCCAGGGGAGTGCTGGAAACGGCCCTTTCGGTCAGGCCCAGGACAAAGGAGTTCCTTATCGGATATCCGGCGCTGATACTGGCTTCCATATATTATCTGAGGGGCGTAAAGATATGGCTGTGGGCCGTTCTGTCGATAGGGGTCATTGCTCCGATATCTCTGGTGAATACTTTCTGCCACATACACTCTCCACTTCTGATATCGATAACAAGGTCGTGCATAGGCATAGTAATAGGGGTCGCGATAGGATTTCTGTTATATTATATTATTGAAGGTTCGATCGGCCTGTATAACCGGTACACATCAAGATGAGATTTTTGCTTGCGGGATATTACGGAAGCGGCAACCTGGGGGATGAAGCCATCCTGGGAGGCCTTCTCTCCGGCATCCGCGCCCTTTATCCGGACGCGCAGATAACTGCGCTGTCCGCTGACCCGCAGAACACGTTCGATTGCCACAAACTGGAAGCGGTGAAAAAGTTCAGCTACTTCAAGATATTAAGGGCACTGTGGCGGTGCGACGTGTTCGTTCTGGGGGGAGGGGGAGTATTGCAGGACGCCACAAGCAGGAGAAGCCTTTTGTATTATTCCTGGCTGGTCTGGACCGCAAAGCTCTTCAAGAAAAAGGTAATCCTTCTGGGGCAGGGGATAGGCCCGGTAAAGCACAAGTTCTTTCTCCGCCACGCGATCAAGAACGTCGACCTGATAACCGTAAGGGATGAGCCCTCTCTCAAGGAGCTTGTCGCGCTCAAAGTGCACGTCAACAGGGCGGCTGTAACCTCCGACCTGGCGTTCATGACCGATGTTCCGGACAGGGACAGGGCGAACCTGCTCTTTGACCTTGAAGGTATAGTGAACTGCAAGGACAAGTTCGCGGGGGTCGCGGTGCGGCCTCTTGTAAATGACATCAATGCCGAAGCAAAGTACCAGGCGATAGCCTCGATGTGCGACTGGCTCTCGAGCGAAAAGAACAGCCAGGTGGTATTCCTCATCTTCAAGACGCCTGACGACATTGAGATCACAAAAAAGATCACCTCTCTGATGAAGTATCCTGCGCACATCCTTCTCAGAAAATGCCAGCAGGATGAGATGGTGTCGGTAATGTCCAGGTTCGATTATGTTATCGGCATGCGGCTGCACAGCCTGATATTTGCGGCAAGAGCAAAGGTCCCAGCGTTCGGCCTTTCGTATGATCCCAAGGTGGAGAGTTTCCAGAAGATGATCGATCAGCCTTATATCGGATCGGACAGGTTCGATGTCGAATCGCTTGAACAGGAGATCGGCAGGTTCATCGACGCGCCGCCGGTCATATCTCACAAGATCGACCAGTTCATCGAAAAAGCCAGGATGAACGTAAGATACATGAAGGAGTGCATTGAGAACAAGAAAATATGCGTGCTGGGCGTTGATATCGACAATATCAGCCTGAGCGAAGCCGCCGCGATGGCGGATAAGATGATACAAAAAAAGAACCATAATCTTATTGTCACGCCGAACCCGGAGATGATCATGTGCTCCCTTAAGGACGTTGAGCTGCGCACGGTCATTAACAGCGCTTCGATATCTGTCCCCGACGGGGTGGGGATGATGCTTGCCGGCAGGCTTTTGGGCCGAAAGTTCAGGCAGAGGATACCGGGCATCGACCTGATGCAGGAACTTATAGACCTTTCCAGAGCAAAGGGATACAGGATATTCCTTTTGGGCGGCAAAGAAGGAGTGGCTGAGAAAGCGGCAAAAAAGATAGGGGATAGTGTAGTAGGCCATTTTCATGGCTACTCCAAGAACGACCAGCTGGTCATCGACGCGATCAAAAAAGCGAAGCCCGATATACTATTCGTGGGGCTCGGATCACCGAGGCAGGAGAAGTGGGCTTCGAGGCACATGAGAGACCTTGATGTCCCGCTGGTGATGTGCGTGGGCGGAAGCCTTGATGTGCTGTCGGGAAATGTAAAAAGGGCCCCTTATCTCATGCGGGCTGCAGGGATCGAATGGCTATACAGGCTGATCAGGGAACCTTATCGATGGAGACGTATGACGGTGCTTCCAAAATTCCTTGCGCAGGTTATTGGCTCAAGGTTCTGATTGCTGTATAATATCGGGCCAATATCCGAAAAGTCAGGAGAATAAAATGGCAAAGAAAAAATATAACGTAGCTGTGCTTGGAGCCACCGGAATGGTGGGCAAAGAAATGATGAAGGTGCTGGAGGAGCGAAAGTTCCCGATAGATAAGTTCATTCCGCTCGCCTCCAGCAGGACCGCAGGCACCAAGGTCACGTTCAGGGGCAAAAAGTTCACCGTGCTTGAAGCAAAACCCGAATCGTTCGATGGCGTTGACATAGGACTTTTCTCCGCAGGAGCGAAACCCTCGGAGATCCTGGCTCCCGAGGCGGCAAAAAGAGGAGCGGTGGTCATCGATAACACGTCGTTCTTCAGGATGGACCCAAATGTCCCTCTGGTCGTGCCAGAAGTGAACGCTTACGATCTTAAATGGCACAAGGGGATAATAGCTAACCCGAATTGCTCCACTGCACAGATGGTGCTTGCACTTAAGCCTATCCACGACGTTGCAAAAATAAAGAGAGTGGTGGTTTCAACCTATCAGTCCGTGTCCGGCTGGGGTAAAGAAGCGGTCGAAGAGATGTACAGCCAGTACAAAGCGATTCTTGCGGGCAAAAAGATACCGAAAGTCAAATTCCTGCCAAGACAGATCGCTTTCAACGTGATCCCTCAGATTGACTCTTTCATATCGAACGGTTACACAAAAGAAGAAATGAAGATGGTCAATGAGACAAAAAAGATAATGGGGGACCCGAACATAAAGGTGACAGCAACGACCGTCAGAGTTCCTGTGGCAATAGGCCACAGCGAATCGGTGAACATAGAGACGGAGAGAAAGCTCTCCATTAAGCAGGTCAGGGAGCTTTTGTCCAATTTCCCCACCGTCAAGGTGGTGGACGACCCTGCAAAGGGGATCTACCCCACACCCATTGATTGCGTGGGAAGCAACGACACATATATCGGCAGGATCCGGGAGGATATTTCAGTCCCGAACGGCATAGATATGTGGATCGTATCCGACAACCTGCGCAGGGGGGCTGCGCTGAACGCCGTGCTCATCGCCGAGCGGATGATCGAAGAAGGACTTCTCTAGTCCTCTACAGCTGACAATATGACAGAAAGCATTGCCGGCAAAGAAAAGTTAGCCGAATACTTTGAGGGGCTTCTTCAGAAACACGGCGATCACTACCTGTCACTCGACTGGAAGAGCAGCGAAAGCCAGCAGGTAAGGTTCTCGGTGTTGTTCGACATTATCGCCTACGCGGATAAAAGGGACGATATTTCGATCCTGGACGTCGGCTGCGGCATTGCCCATCTATATGATTTTCTTCTGGAGCTCGACCTTATCAAAACTCACAAGATAATATATTCAGGCATTGATATTGCGGGAAAGCTCATCGATTTCGCGAAAAATAAACATCCGGAACTTGATCTTCGCGTAGCCGACATGCTGCAGGAAGGGATCGAGGATAAATACGATTATGTGTTCTCTTCGGGCATCTTCAATATAAAGATGACGGACATGGAATCGCATAAAAGCTCCGTAAGGAAGATGCTGAGTAAAATGTTCGACGCCTGCAAGGTGGGCGCGTCCGTCAACTTTCTCACGAATCCATCGGCGTACGTCAGCTCACCCAGAGAGGGGTCGGAGAAGTTCGTGTATTACACGGAGGAAGAAGTGGTCTCCTGGCTAAGGGAGATATGCGAGCGTTTTGTTCTCAGGCGCGATTACCATCCGGGAGATTTCACCGTTTATATGTTAAAATAATAATATATGAACCCGATTAGAAGGATATTACCGCCTCTTGCGATACTTGTAATAATTATTTCTTTGGCTGTGCTCGGTTACACACTGATCGAACACTGGCCGCTCCTTGACTCGCTTTACATGATAACGATCACGCTCTCAACTGTTGGCTTCAAAGAGGTCCATGAACTTGATCGCGGCGGGCGTCTTATAACGATGGGATTGATAATTTTCGGGGTAGGTACAATGGCGTACACGGTGGGGCAGGTCATTGAAATGATGGTGGAGGGTCAGATCGTAGGATATAGGAGGATAAAGAACATGGAAAAAAGGATATCGGAATTAAAGGGCCATTATATCATTTGCGGGTTTGGACGAGTGGGGCATCAGGTGATGAAAGATTTTGATTCACAAAAGATACCCTATGTTGTGGTTGACAGCAAGCCCGAGACTTCTGTGGAGCTCTCCGAGAACAACATCCCTTATATAATCGGCGATATGGCGTCAGACGCTGTACTTGAATCAGCCGGGATAAAAAGAGCGAAAGGCCTAATTGCCTGCGCTGATTCAGACACGGCGAACGTGTATGTTACTCTGTCGGCGAGAGAAATGAACCCGAACCTGTTCATCGTCGCGAGAGCCTCCAACATCGATACGGAGGCGAAAATGAAAAGGGCCGGAGCGAACAGGGTGATGTCCCCGTATTTTCTCGCGGGGAATCGAATGGCCGCAATGGCGATAAAGCCCGTCGCGGTCGATTTTCTTGATACGGTGATGAAGAGCGAGAATGTGGAACTCGAACTAGAGGAATATCTGATCGACGGGGGAGGCTCCAAATTGATCGACAAGCCGCTCTCCGATCTGCAGATCAAGCAAAAGACCGGGGCGATGATACTTGCCATCAAAAAGCAGAACGGCAAATTCAACCTGCAGCCGGGGGCCAAGACTGTTATCGCTCACGGCGATGTTCTGGTAGCGTTAGGGACATCGGAGCAGCTTAAAAAACTGAGACACATGACAGAGGGGATCTTCTAGCATGCTCATCAAAGAACAGGATTTTAAGTTGGACGCGATAGAAAGGCTCGCCCAGGAGATGTGCCTTGCGGCAAGAACAGCGCCTAAGGCAAGGGGCGTGGACCTGATCATCACCGCCATTGTCAAAGGCGATTCGATAGAAAAGATAGCCGACAGGATGTTAGAGATTCACAAGGAGCAGAAGACCTCTGATTCTTTCGTTCGCGACGCGGAAAGCATAAGAAAATCGAGCCACATAGTGCTGATAGGAACAAAACTCATGTCGCTCGCTATAAAAGGGTGCAATTTCTGCGGATACGATTACTGTACCGAAAAACCGGACGGGGCTCTTTGCGCGTACAATCCCGGAGATCTGGGGATAGCGGTTGGGTCCGCAATAAGCATAGCCGCGGACCACAGGCTGGATAACAGGGTGATGTTCTCCGTGGGCCGCGTGGCGATCGATATGGGGCTTTTGGGCAAGGACGTGAAGATAGCGTACGGTATACCGCTTTCAGCGAGCGGGAAAAGCCCGTTCTTTGACAGAAAGTGACCGTTTTACCTCCGTTTCGGCGATAAATGGGCTTTATTAAGAGGGATTCCTCGCTTATAATATAAATGACTGGAGGCACCAATGTTCGACGGAATAAGAGTTGTTTTTGAGCGGGACCCGGCGGCGGGCAACATATTCGAGGTCCTGCTTTACCAGGGGCTTTGGTCCCTCTGGTTCCATCAGGTAGCGCACCTGCTCTACAGAATGCGCATCCCGTTCATTCCGCGGCTCATCTCCCAGATAAGCAGGCTTCTTACTCTCATCGAGATACACCCGGGCGCTAAGATAGGCAAAAGGGTATTTATTGACCACGGGGTAGGGGTAGTGATCGGTGAGACGGCTATCATCGGGGACGATGTTACCATTTATCAGGGTGTTACTCTCGGCGGCACCGGCGGAGAAAAAGGAAAAAGGCATCCGACTATCGGCAAAGGCGTGGTCGTCGGCGCTGAGGCCATAATTCTCGGGAACATAATTATAGGCGAGAACGCAAGGATCGGAGCGGGTGCGGTGGTCACAAAGGCCGTACCGCCCAACTCCACAGTGGTCGGCAATCCGGCCCGCGTCGTGGTGCTCGAGGGCAAAAAGATAGACGCGCTGGCTCACGGAGAGCTTCCTGATCCGGTCGGAAAAGCGCTTGAAGAAATGAACCAGAGGATATCGAAGCTGGAATCGCAGATCAAAAAATAATGCCTATTAAAGTTTATAACACGCTCAGCAGGGATTACGAGATATTCGAGCCTCTTCATCCTCCAAAGGTGAATATGTACGTGTGCGGCATTACCCCGTATGACGACGCCCATCTGGGCCACGGAAGGGCATACGTGGTATTTGATATCATCAGGCGTTACATTGAATATTCGGGCTACGTAATGAACTATGTTCAGAACATAACCGATATCGACGACAAGATAATCAAAAGATCGAACGAGCTGAAGATATCCATCGGTGACCTCACCTCTAAATATATCGCCAGCTTCTTCGAAGTAATGGAAAAGTTGAATGTTAAGAGGGCGACATCGTATCCTAAAGCCACGGAGCACATTCCCGAAATGATACAGATGATCAAGGGTCTTATTACAAAAGGCTATGCCTATGTTGTTGAGGGCGATGTCTATTTTGAAGTGGCTAAATTCAAGGGCTACGGGAAGCTCTCAAAAAGAAAACTGGACGACATGAAAGAAGGCGCGCGCGTCGCGGTGGATGAAAGGAAAAAGGCGCCGCTCGATTTTGCTCTCTGGAAAACGGCAAAGGAGGGCGAGCCGAGCTGGGATTCTCCCTGGGGAAAGGGAAGGCCGGGCTGGCACATCGAGTGCTCAGCCATGTCCACAAAATATTTCGGCGACACATTCGATATTCACGGAGGCGGACTTGACCTTATATTCCCGCATCACGAGAACGAGATAGCGCAGGCGGAGTGCTACACCGGCAAGCCTTTCGCAAAGTACTGGATACACAACGGTTTTGTTAACATCAACTCGGAAAAAATGAGCAAGTCCCTCGGGAATTTCTTCACGCTTAAGGATATCCTTGCCAAATACGATCCCATGCTGGTCCGCTTCTATTTCCTTTCCACGCATTACAGGAGCCCGATAAACTTTTCGGATAAAGACCTTGAAGCCGCGAAGGGCGGCCTTGAGAGACTTGCCAATGCGCTCAGTATAGTAAGGGAACATGCCGCCTGTTCAAGCCTTCGCTTGAGCGATAAGAGGCTTGTCGCGGTCAAAGAGAGCTTTGTTAAGGCGATGGACGGGGACTTTAACACCGCCGAGGCGCTCGGCAGCGTGTTCAAGCTTTGCGATGTGATATTCGAGCTCAAGAACGAGATAAACGTGCCGGAAGAGATATGGAACCAGGCGACCGGGCTTTTCGAGGAGCTTGTGGTGAACGTTCTGGGGATCGATCTTCACACCGAGGCCGTTCCCGATGAGATAATGAAACTATCCCTTGAGATGGAAAGGGTCAGGAACGGAAAGGATTTCAAGAGATCCGATGAAATACGGAAACAGCTGATGGAAATGGGTTTTTCTGTCGAGATCAGCAAGAATAACGGAGTTAAAATAAGAAAGAAGGTTTGAACCGATGCTCGACCCCAAAATGCTTCGTGACTGCCCCGATATAGTTAAAAAGGCGCTCTCGGACAGGGGCGCCGATCCGTGCCTGGCGGACAACCTGCTTAAGATAGATGAAAAATGGAGGCAGTTCACTTTCGACATCGAGAAGCTTAAGTCCACAAAGAACTCGCTGTCAGACGACATTGCAGAACTAAAAAGACAAAAACAGGACACAAAGTATACCCTCGCGCAGATACAGGATGTCGACGCTCAAATAGCCGATAAGGAAAAGCACCAGAAAAAGGCATATGACGAGCTCTATTATCTCTCTCTTTGCATGCCGAACGTGCCCCACGAGAGCGTTCCGGTCGCCAAGGACCCGTCGGGTAGCAAAGAAGTGAGAAAATGGGGAACGATACGAAAGTTCGATTTTACACCGAAGCCACATGACGAGCTGGGTGAAAAGCTCGGCATAATCAGCGCCACCGAGGGGGCCAAGATCGCGGGCTCAAGGTTCACCGTTTACAGAGGGCTCGGGGCAAAGCTTGAGTGGGCGCTCCTTAATTTTATGAGGGACCTGCACACTAGAGAGAACGGCTATACGGAGGTAATCCCTCCTTTTCTTACAACATACGAGTGTCTGCAGGGTACGGGTCAGCTGCCTAAATTCGAGGAGGACCTGTATAAATGCAGCGACGACCTTTATCTCGCGCCCACCGCAGAGGTCCCGGTGACAAACATTCATAGAGATGAGGTGCTGTCCGGCGATAAACTTCCGATCAAGTATGTGGCGTACACTCCCTGCTTCAGAAGAGAAGCCGGCAGCTATGGCAAGGATGTAAAGGGCCTTATCAGGCAGCACCAATTCAATAAGGTCGAGCTGGTCAAATTTACGGATCCCGACAGGTCTTATCAGGAGCTTGAAGCGCTGACAAGCGACGCGGAAAAAGTACTGCAAAGGCTCGGGCTTCCTTACCGTGTGATCACCCTGTGCACCGGAGACCTTGGCTTTGCTTCAGCAAAAACTTATGACATTGAGGTCTGGTTCCCGTCAGAGAACAAATACCGCGAGATATCTTCGTGCTCTAACTACGAGGAGTTCCAGGCAAGAAGGGCTAATATAAAGTTCAGGAGGGACGCCAAGTCAAAGCCGGAATTCGTTCATACCCTGAACGGTTCGGGGTTAGCAGTAGGGCGCACTTTCGCGGCGCTCATCGAGAACTATCAGGAAGCCGATGGCAGCATAAGGATCCCTGAAGCCATAGGCGCATATATGGACGGGTTGAATGTCATTAAATAGAGGGGGTGAAACTGTATGTTAATTATCCATATGAATTACTGGGCGATACTTGTCGCGGCCGTCGTGAACATGTTGATAGGGGCTGTCTGGTACATGCCGATGGTGTTCGGAAAAGCATGGATGAAAGTTGCCGGCCTTAAGAAATCGGATTTGAAGGCGGGCGGTTACCAGTATTGTGTCCAGTTCTTCGCTACACTATTAACGGTGTACGTGCTTTCTCATGTGTTAACGCTCGTGGGCGCCATGGACTGGATGAGCGGAGCTTTGGGAGGATTCTGGGCGTGGCTCGGATTTATCGCCACAACAAGCATAATGCCGGTCCTCTGGGAAAAGAAAAGTTTTAAGCAATATCTGATCAATAACGGCGAGATACTTTTAATGCTGCTGGTCTCAGGAGCGATCATCGGAGCCTGGAGATAATATAAGGGTCAGATCACGAGAAAGTTCTTAAGCAGCTTTTTCCCCTCGGTCGTCAATATGGACTCCGGGTGGAACTGTATACCCTCCACCTTGAATTCCTTATGCCTTAACCCCATTATCTCATCCTGGTCCGTCCAGGCGGATATCTCAAGGCTGTCCGGAAGGCTTGCCCTCTCGACCAGCAGCGAGTGGTATCTTGTCGCGGGGAATGGATTGGGAAGCCCCTTGAAAATTGTCTTTCCGTCATGATGGATCATCGATGTTTTGCCGTGCATGAACCTTTTGGCCTGGACTATTTTGCCGCCGAAAGCCTCGCCGATGGCCTGATGGCCCAGGCAGACGCCCAGGACAGGCAACTTTCCCGCGAATTCCTTGATGACAGGGATGCTTATGCCAGCGTCTTTCGGATACCCCGGGCCGGGAGATATCAATATCTTATCCGGTCCAAGCGATTTGATCTCTTTTATGGTGATCTTATCGTTCCTGAAGACCTTTAGGTCCGCCCCGAGCTCGCCCAGGTACTGGACAAGATTATAGGTGAACGAATCGTAGTTATCGATAACTAGTATCATAAGTAGTAAAAGTATATCATATTTGATAAGATTATCCCCTATGCAAGTTCGGGTTTTGGACCAAAAAGATGCGAAAATATGGGATGTTTTTGTATCCTCTCAACCGGGAAGCCAGATACTGCAGTCCTATGAGTGGGGAGCCTTCAAATCCAAATGCGGGTGGGGACACTTTGTCATGGCCGTCGAGGAAGCAGGGGAGATCAAAGGTGGGATATCGATACTGACCAGAAGGCTTCCCCTGATAAAAAGGACCGTTTTTTACGCTCCGCGCGGTCCCATAATGAAGAAAAACGACCCCGAGCTCTTTAATGCCTTAATGGACGGGGTATTGGTCGAAGCGGCAAAGATGAACGCTGTCGCGCTTAAGATCGATCCGGAGATCGACGAAAGCGATTCCGGCTACATCCAGATGCTTGCCTCAAAAGGGTTTATCCGGAAAAAGAAACAGGTCCAGCCCAGGGCCACGTATTTTCTCGATCTCACAAGGCCGCTGGATGAGCTGCTAATGAGCTTTGAGGAAAAGACCAGGTATAACATCAGGCTTTCCGAGAAAAAAGGGGTAAAAGTATCGGAGGAATCGACCCAGACAGGGATCGATAACTTTTACAAGCTGTATCAGGAGACGTGTTCGAGGAACAATTTCCTTATACATCCCAAGTCATACTACACAAAACTGAAAGATATCCTCATAGAGAACGGAATGGCGAACGTTTTTACGGCAAAATTCAGGGGAGTTCCCGTGGCTTCCATATTCATTTTCAGGTTCGGCGAAAGGGTGTGGTACATGTACGGCGCCTCTGCGAACGAATACAGGAACATGATGCCAAATCACGCCATCCACTGGCACATGATAAAATGGGCAAAAGAAAAAGGATATAAGCTCTACGATCTCTGGGGCATACCGTCAAATCCGAAAGAGGGGCAGCCGCTTTACGGCGTGTGGAGGTTCAAAAAGGGGTTCAACGGCGAACTTAAGACATGGATAGGCGTTTACGATCTGCCTTTTGATGGTCTGGTATATAAACTTTTTGACAGAGGCGTGGGAATATACCAGGCCGTCAGGAGCCTGATAAAGAAAGGTAGGATTTCCGACTCGCTGTCGGAATAGATATATGGACCTGGTCGGAATAATAAGCTCTATTAAGGGCGCCAAGATATCGGGGAATGCGGGGCCAGAGATCTCTGGGCTTGCCTACGATTCAAGGAACGTGAGGAAAGGCGATATCTTTGTCGCGATCCCTGGATTCAAGACCGATGGCGCAAAGTACGTTCCTCAAGCGATAGAGAACGGCGCCGCTGCCGTTGTTGTTGAAAAGGATATGGACCTTCTTGAGGGCATTACAAAGATAATAGTTCCCAACGCAAGGGTGGCTCTCGCGGAGCTTGCGGCCGCATATTACGGCTATCCCGCAAGAAAACTCAAGATGATAGGCATCACAGGCACCAATGGAAAGACCACCACCTCTTATCTGATCGAATCCATACTGAGAAAAGCGGGGCACAAGGTAGGCGTCATCGGCACTGTGGAGGCGAGGATCGAAGGCCGAGGGATCCCTCTTAAGCTTACAACGCCTGAATCACTGGAGCTTCAGGAGCTGCTGGCAGACATGGTGAAAGAGGGCGTGACACATGTCGTTATGGAGGTTTCGTCGCACTCGCTTGAGCTCCACAGGACGCACGGCTGCGAGTTCGAGGTCGCCATATATACCAACCTCACGCACGATCACCTTGATTTCCACGGGGACATGCAGAGTTATTTCAAATCAAAACTGAAGCTGTTCGAAAAGCTCGGGAAAGGTTTCAAAAAGGACGTGACCGGCATAGTTAACGTGGATGATCCTTACGGGAAAAAGGTGATGACCTACATCGATGGCAGCATTTTGACATACGGCATCATCAATAACGCGAACCTGATGGCGTCGGGCTTTGAGATAAAGCTGGATTCCATGAGCTTTAATGTTGAGATGTTCGACGGCAAATTCAGGATAGATACCCCGCTTATCGGCGTGTACAACGCATACAACATAATGGCTGCCATGTTATGCGGAAGGGCTTTCAAGATACCCGTCAACAAGGTAAAAGAAGCTGTCGAAGAAGTCAAATATGTTCCGGGCAGGTTCGAGCGGGTAAGAGCCGGTCAAAAATTCCCCGTGATAGTCGATTTCGCGCACTCTCCAGACAGCCTTCAGCAGCTTCTTGAGACGGTTAAGCCGCTCGTAAAAGGAAAGGTGATACTTGTTTTCGGCTGTCCAGGAGAACGCGACAAGGCTAAACGCCCAATAATGGGGGAGATTGCCGGCAGGCTGGCTGATTTCTCGTTCATAACGACGGATGATCCCCACGCGGAGCCACCGGCGAAGATGATCGCCCAGGTAGAGGAGGGGATAAAAAGGATCGGAGCTGTGTCTAGAAAGCACTATCTTGCCATAGAGGACCGAAAGACAGCGATCGAGCAGGCCCTTCACATGGCGGGAGATGATGACATGGTGGTCATCGCCGGCAGGGGGCACGAAAAGTTCCAGGATTACAACGGGGTCAAGATCGAGATAGATGATAGGGAAGTGGTAAGAGAGGTTATCGGCAAGAGATCGTCATAAAGCTTATTTAGTTATTTTCCCTAAAATAGCAAGTTCCGTCATGTATATAAAATCAGCGTAGTAATTATCTCGCATCTCCCTGGCAATAGCCTTAAACTTCTCACTGATATCTTTGAGCCCTTCAGCTATTGCCCTTGCCGCGTCGCGTGTTAGGGAATCTTTGTCCTTCATACATGATCCCTTCATGCATGATCTAAGCCCTTCTATTATCATTTCATCCGTTACTGCAGCAAATTCTTCATCAAAAGATATGCCAGGGAATTTGTCATGTCTTTTGAATTGATCAGAGGAATTGGGATAGAATGTGCCGTCAACCCCGAAAACACCGTGAAAGACCCTGTCCCTGAGATAACAATAAACCAATCGGCCGAATCTCTTCATTTCCGCGGAAGTATCGGGATCCTGAATGCGCCTTGAAAGAACAGCCGGAAAGTTAACAAATGCGGCTACAGCCGAAGCAAAAAATTCTGATCCATTTTCATTTGGATGGCCTGTATCGGGATAATTACGCGGATAAAAACGATCCAGGATAAGATGAAAGTTTTTTCCGAACAGCGATAGCGCAAAAAGTTTATAGAAAGCGGAATCCTTCTCTTCAGCGGCCATTCCGCCGCCTTGCGGGTCAACTATAAGGCTGTGATAAATGGCATGTCCCATTTCATGGGCAACCACGTTGGATGCCGAACACAAACTGAAATTTTCGTGATGAAGCCTGATGGAATCATTATTGTAACTATAGCAATCACTACCTTCATAAGGAGGGGCAATGATCACCTTCCTTACAGGATACTTGGTGCTAAACTTGTTCAATTTAATTATCAATTCTTGTACCTTTCGTAATGTGTCGCTATGCGAAATTTCATCGGAATTCAATGAAGGATCGATCTCAAAAGTTAGGGTATAGCCATCACATTGGACAGACACTTTGGTTGGTTCAGGATCTGGTGCTTTGAGCGGACCTGGGATCGTAGTAGTGGTAACAGCTACAGGCATGAGGGTGAGAGGCCAGGGGTCGCTATATATCAGGGTTGGCTGAAATTTTGCTGGAGGCTTGTCCCATTCCGGGCCTAGTTTCTCGGGGGGACGTCGGTGCCACATTGTTGCATGAGGTCTAATGGAACGGATCATAACGAAAAGAGCTTCGGGAGTTAAGGGGCCGTCAATTTCATTTATATGATAGCCGTGTTGACTGAATTGAGTTGTCGAAGATATCTTGATCCCAGGGCCTCGGATCTCCAGGTAATCGGGAAAATATCGCTCAACAACTTTACTATGGAGCTCAGATAATTCAGATGAGGAAAGTTTTTTTAATACTTTTATGGCCTGGCATTGTTCAATGGTCTGATGATGGCGAAGGTCCATAACAATGGATTTTCGAAGAGCCTGGATGCATGCCTCCGGATTTTTATGTAACAGATCCCTTACCAGCTTTACAGCCGCTGGTATGCTCATTCCCCTGATTTCGATGCGTGGAACGGCGTTATTACCGATTTTAGATGTTGGTGAAACCATTCATATCCCCTCTATAATATATATCGTCAAAAAGTGACAAAAATATCAGTAGAAATGGGGATTATGACGATCTGGTAGGGTTAAAGGTTCCTCGCGAATGCGTATAAGTATTCCTGCGCGTATCCGGCGTATTTACCGAAATATTTGGCGTCCTTGCCTGGAAAATACTTCCTCAGCATCTTCGCTATCCACACGTCAATAGGGAAGGCTTCATATTTATTGAAGCCGAACAGGAGCACGCAGTTCGCTACCTTCTTGCCCACGCCTTTTATCTTCATAAGCTCATTAACCGCCTTCTGATAAGGCATCTTTGCGATCTTCTCCAGTTTGACCTCTTTTGAAATGAGCTTTGTGACCGCATCATCCAGGAACCTGTCGCGGAAACCAAGCCTGCAGGCCTGAATATCTTCCCTGCAGCAGCTTTTCAGGTCCTTAAGCTGCGGAAAGGCATAGACCTCTCGGCCTTCGAACTTCATCTTTTTGCCGAACCTTCTGCAAAGCTCGTTCACCATCTTGTTTATCCGGGGGATGTTGTTCTGCGATGAGAATATGTATGAGATAAGGCATTCAAAAGGCTCCTGTTTTATTATCCTCAAGCCCCAGTATTTTTTTAGCGCGAGGATCAGTATCCTGTTCTTTGGGAAGGTGCTTATCACTTTTACATAATCGAGGTCAAGATCGAAATAATCCGTCAGCTCTTTTCCTGTTATCTTGCCGTCCCACAGAAGAAGATCGTTCTCCTGGGCAAGCTTTACAGGTTTTCTATTGATGAATCCGAACCAGTAACCCTCATATTTGTACCACCTGAAAACCTGTCCGCAGGCAAGAGTACGGTCGAGATTGAAGTTGGTTACCTTTAGCTTTTTCATCTAGCGTGTATCTGGAGCAAGACCGATAATGTCTTTTATTGACGAGAACTTATTGGATGCCAGGTACTTTTCTATCCCTTTTGATATCTCTATCGCTGCCCGGGGGTTCACAAAGTTCCCCGTGCCTACCTGGATCGCTGATGCTCCGGCGAGAATGAATTCTATTGCGTCATCCGCGTTCATGATGCCGCCGATACCGATCACAGGGACCTTGACCGCCTTGGATATCTCTCGGACCATCCTTACCGCTATAGGCCTTATGGCAGGGCCGGAGAGGCCCCCAACGCCCATTGAGAGCTTCGGCTTTCTCGTTTTGATGTCTATGGACATCCCGAGCACCGTATTTATCGCCGAAATCGCGTCTGCGCCACCGTCCTCAGCGGCCTGAGCTACAAGCTTGATATCTCCGACGTTCGGTGTCAGCTTTACAATGACCGGCTTCTTGGTTTCCTTTTTAACAGCTCTTACAAGTTCGATCGTGGCGAGAGGATCTACGCCGAAGGAAATGCATCCTTTCTCTACGTTGGGGCACGAAACGTTGATCTCGATAGCGTTCACTCTGCTTTCTCCGTCAAGCCGACTCGCGAGTTCGATATATTCTTCGAGCGTTTCTCCCGCTATGCTTACTATCAGAGGAGAGCTGAACGACGAGAAGCACATCAGATCCTTTTTTATGAACGCATCGATGCCAGGATTCTCGATGCCGATAGTATTCAGCATACCGGAAGGCGTCTCGCATATCCTGGGGGGCGGATTGCCTTTTCTCGGCTTAAGCGTCACGCTTTTCGATATGACGGCGCCGATCTTATCGAGATCGATAAAGTCTGCGTAGTCGCAGCTGAAGGTCCCTGAAGCGACCATTACGGGATTCTTCATTTTTATGCCGGCTATATTCACAGAAAGATCGGTCATATCAGCTCCTTGATATCGAACACTGGGCCGTCCGAGCAGACCTTCTTGTATCCTTTTCTGGTCTCGACCGTGCATCCGTAGCATGCCCCGATGCCGCAAGCCATCCATTCCTCAAGGGAGACTTCGCAGTCAATATTTCTTGACGCGCAGTAAAATTGCAGTGTTTTTATCATCGGTCTTGGCCCGCAGGCGAAGATCTTCAAATCCTTTTCTTTTATCGTTTTTAGTGCGTCCAGGACCGTGCCTTTAACGCCACTTGTCCCGTCATCGGTAGTGACCATCACCCTGCATCCGCTTGCTTTGAACTCCTCTTCGGCAAGCATTGCGGAACGAGTATTGGTCCCGATGATCACGATCGCCCTCTTTTTATACGTTCTCCCAAGAGGTAGAAGGGGAGCTATCCCGGCTCCTCCGCCGATAAGAACGGGCGTCGATCTGGCCGATGCGATGCTGAAAGTGTTCCCGAGAGGACCTATAAGGTCCAATTTATCACCTTTTTTCAGCATGGAGAGATATCGTGTGCCATTACCCAGTACTTTGAACATTAGAGTGACAATCGATCTCTTTCTGTCTATATCGTGGAAGCTGATAGGGCGGCGGAGCAGGGGATCGGTCGAGTTCCCGCAGAGCGCCATTACGAACTGGCCGGGTTTTGCTGTCTTTGCTATCTTCGGGCTCTTGAGATGTAGAACAATATGTTCGGAGGCTGGTTTTGATGCGCTGACAACTGTGGCGATTTCCTGATACTTCATTACCTTTTAAATATACAGCCTCGAGGCTTTAAAATCAAATATTAAATATTTTTAAGGTTCGAATATGCCGTCTTTATTAACATTCACTATCAAGTGGTCTTTTGCCAGCGCAAATTGTCTCGGCTTCCCGTTTTCATGGAATGTCACCGGCTGCGCATCTGCCAAATAGCTTCGCGTTTTTATTATATCCTTTCCTTCTTTATCCTTTCCGGCTACATATGTCCAGGAGATATATTGAGGATAGGATAGCGTGACCAATTTGATCCTGTTCTTCGGTTCATATTTTTCGTTCGCGTGTCCCTGTATCTCTGTCCCTGCGCGGCACATCAGTTTGTTGTCCCCAACGGTTATCTCCTGGTCTTCCGCGAGATAAGCAAAGTCTATCCATCCGTCGTAAAAGAGAAGCGTTGCCCTTGATCCGGCCATTTTGAATCCCAGATAAGTTTGATCGCCATGAAGTTTTCCCGACTTAAAATTGCCGTTAGCATAAAAATCGGGCTGGGACTCGATCATGAGCTTCAGCTTGGCCATATCCATCTCAACTCTGGTAGGGTCGTCGCTTGAAAATGCTATCCTGAATCTTAAATAGTCTTCGTACGAATAGGAGGTTGGTTCGGTGAATTTACTTTTATGCTCATATTTTTTCTGGTATCGAGAGTCTTCTATGGTAAGCTTGCCATAAGCCTCCCTTTCATTAGGGCCCAAGTCTTTGCCGTTTATCTCGTCACGTTCCACGGTCCCGTCCGGGCCGGCGATCGAATACCATTCGTATAGGGTCAGCCTATGCGAACCTGTATTAAAACTAAGATTAATGCTCATTTCGCACCCTCTTTCGCTTTTTTATCGGTACAAACGCCCAAAAGTTTCACTTTTTATGAAATATCCAGGGGGTGATTTTAGCTGTTAAGTAGGCATTCCCGCCTTCGGCGGGCGTGGTGGGCAGTAGAGGGATCCCCGATATCGCTTCGCTCATCGGGGTAAACTCCCCTCTGACCTTCCCGATTCCATCGGGACGTTCTACTCAATGGTGGGCAGTAGAGGGATCGGACCTCTGACCTCTTCGGTGTCAGCGAAGCGTTCTACCACTGAACTAACTGCCCTTGCGAATAATTTGAAACAATTCGGTATCCCAATGGGGCCCCTCCGAATTGTTTCAGGCGCAGGCCGGAATCGAACCGGCGAATAGCAGTTTTGCAGACTGCTGCATTACCACTTTGCTACTGCGCCAACTGATGCAGAAAGAAATTATCTCATGATGCATTTTCATTTTCAAGGTTTATAATATCAGCCGTGCTGCGAAAGATCGTAATGTGCTTTGTTCTCGCGGATAACTGGGTAACCAGGCTGTCGAGATCATTTATCAGGTCAAAATGGGTCCTGGACGGAAAGTGCAACAAATGCGGCAAGTGCTGTCAGGACATAAAGCTTTATGTGGACCCGAAGCTCGTTAATAACACCTTCACTTTTAATGTGATCGTCTGGTGGGTCAGCTGGCTGTTCCGCTTCTACCTGAAGGGGATCGACAGGGAGAGGTCAGACCTTATTTTCGGATGCAAAATGGTGAGCAAGGATGGCAAGTGCACGGTATACAAATGGCGGCCGAATATTTGCAGGAATTACCCTATAATTGATTTCTTTGATGAACCCGCGACATTCAAGACCTGCGGATATAAAGCCAGATTAAGGGGACAGAGGGTTAAACTACCGGATAGTTCAGGCGCCTGACAAGATCATATAAGCCCAACCTTTTCATTCCCTCCTCGAATATCTCTTTATCTGTTGAAGCGATAGGGGATTGCTCGTTCCCTCCGGCCTGTTTCTCCGGCATTTCAAATTTCGCCCCTTCGACGAATTGATATCCGCCAACTTTATCAAAACCGACGGGTTGACTGAACTTATCGTTTATCGTTGTCATACACTATATATTCGTTATAAGAGGGGCAAAACTTGCAAAGAATATGGACAGCTTTCAAGTGATTTTTGCCTGAACGATAAATATGAGCGGGGTTTATATGTCATTGTCTGCTGAGGCATCAATTTATAAATCATCAAGCGCTGACCGCCGGATAGATATTAAAAAGCAAATCCACCCTGAATATAAGGTTCTATATGAAAGTTCTCGCGTTTACCCCATTTTAATACCAGGTTGACTATTCCGGTGTCCACACTGACCGAATAATTGCCTTTGTTGCTGCCTGATGCTGCCAGTCCAAGCGAAAAATCGGTATCTTTCAGGAATGCCCGTTCAATATCCTGCACGGCCGCGTTGAACGTGAGCTCATCGGCACCGCCGATCTTTACATCATCGAGCATAGCGATATGTTTAATATATTTCATTCCTACGGAATAATTATTCGATCCGATATTCATCAGGAAATGCGTTGATCCCGCGTCGATATGAGCGGGGGAGTTGCTCTGGCTCTGAACGGAGCCATTAGGCGTGTATTCGTAATCCTGTTCTCCCTGGTAAACGCTCAAATATGTTTGGTGCGGGTCAGAGCCTAATATCGATATGCCGCCAATGGAGCCGCCCGAGTACTTCATAGTTGATTCAATATAAAAAACGCAGGCATATTTGTTTATTCCCGAGACTATCCCGAATCCGTTATTATCGAAGTCATCCGATATCCTCTTGACCCTTGCATTCCCTGTCAATGCATCGCGCAGTTCTTTGGGGAGCTGCATTATGTTCGATGTGAAAGATAAAAAACTGGCCCCGAGAGTAAGCTGAGGGGATATCATGGGCGTGCCGTCTATGCCGAACGGTTTGTTAATGCCTGCAAGAATGTCCTGCTGCGGAGATCCGCTGCTAACAGGTTTTTCGTTGTCCTCGCTCAGCTTATGCGCATTATCCTCTGTGGGGATCGCTTTTGCATTAAGCCCGTTCCTGATCGAGCTTACTAACGAAGTCAAAATATCTTCCGCCATGTTTGCCTCCATATGAAAAGGTGGTCATGATATTATCTTGAAAAAGTGTAAGGAATTTCACGAAAATCGGAAAAAACTGGCTAAAGAGATTCGGTTATGGCATATATGACGGATTTGAACCTTATCGGTTGTTTAAAGCTGCTGCTTTTGATTGAGTAAATGAAGATATCTTGGGCCGTATAGATGGCAGACCAATCCTTAATGATCATGAACGGGACCGATCTGCCACCTATAACCGCCGTTTATTTAACTATCTTGAGATATAAAGTATGCCAGACAATGCGACCGCGATCAGAACGAATAAAAGACCCATGAATATCCTGTGACCAAGCAACCAATCATCAATGTCGAATATCCTGTCACACGACTGGTCTATTCCCTTTAAGATCCCTGGCGCACCAAGGTATCCGATAGCCAGGAACAAAGAAGCTAGGATCCCAAGCGCAACGATCGTTGTTCCCCCGGATATGATCAGCGTTTTTACAAATTCCATCATTTAAAACACCCCCCTCTTGTATTCAGTGATCATTTAATTGCTATCGAAGTATACTTTGCCATCCAAGAAAGTCAATTGATATAAGGGGCAGAATATCCTTGAGAGAGGAAATCGGTCATGCGATCTTTTCAGGAAAAAGCGGGCTGTGGGATTCCTGCCTGCCGGCAGGCAGGCGAACCCACATTTTAATAAGCGGGAGACGGGGCTCGAACCCGCGACCCTTTGCTTGGGAAGCAAAAGCTCTACCAGCTGAGCTACTCCCGCAAATTAAAACCTGTATTATTCTACAGATGCGCTATCATTTCGTCAATCGTGACGAACTTAAAACCCTTCGCTCTCAGCCCTTTGATAACTTTCGGAAGGGCTTCGATAACAGCCTCTCTGCTGGTCCCGCCGTCATGGAGCAGGATTATAGTCCCGTTCTTGCTCCGCTTCATTATCTTAGCGATCATTTCTTTTGAAGATTTCTTCTGGTCCCAGTCACCCACGTCCAGGCTCCACAGTATAACGGCATAATCAAGAAGCTCCGCTTCGTAAAGGAACCTCCAGTTCTCATAGCCGAATGGCGGGCGGAAAAGATTTGATTCCTTGCCGGAATACTTTCTGATGAGATCGCTCGTCTTTGCTAGCTCTCGGTTGATCTTGTCCTGGTCGACAAGGGAGCCTTTAGCGTGGTTGAAGGTGTGGTTGCCTATATCGTGACCCTCAAGCGCTTCTCTGGCGATTATATCCTTGTTCTTTTCGACGTATTTTCCAAGAACAAAGAACGTCGCCTTTACGTTATATCTCTTCAAAATGTCGAGGACCTTTGGCGTGCTCTTGGAATTAGGCCCATCATCAAAGGTCAACGCTATTTCAGGCAGCCTTCTGTTACCGTGCCATAGCAACCTGCCAGTGAGAGGGGAGCGCTCGGAAACGATCGTAATTGAATAATATACCGTCGCTCCCGCGACGATCAATGCGACCATCAATGTGATAATGAAGAAAATAATATTCTGTCTGTTCACGCGCGATATTATAACTTAAATATAATTATGATGCGTGATATAATTCACGCCATGGTACTTTTTTCGGAGATGTTCGCGTCGGAGCTGCTGGGGAGGCCGGTCATCGACAGGTTCGAGGACCGTATCGGAAAAGTTGCCGACATACTCGTAACCTTTAAGGAGCTGTTCCCTAAGGTCACTGGTCTGCTTGTCGATGTTGACGGCTCAAACTCACAAAAAGTGATATTTGTGAGCGAGATCGATCTTGTAGGCAGAAGGTTCGTCTCTACAAAGACAGTTAAGGAAAGGGTTCCTCTGATCCAGCCGAGCTCGGACGACATCCTTCTCTTAAGGGACATATTCGAGAAACAGATAGTGGACACACAGGGCGTAAGGGTGGTCAGGGTCAACGATGTAAAGCTGGCCAAGGTCGAGGATGAGATAAGGGTCATCGCGGTAGACGTGGGCATGAGCGGACTGCTTCGCAGGCTCGGCCTAGAGGGCATCTCAAAAAAGTTCCTCGGATTTCTCAGGATAAAGCTTGAACAATCCCTAATCGGATGGAACTACGTGGAACTGGTCAAAGCGGAGAAACAAAAAGGAAAACTGACCATCCCTCACAAAAGGGTCGAAGAGCTGCATCCGTCCGACATTGCAAGCATAATAAGCGATCTGCATTCCAAGGACAGAACGGCCATATTCACCAGCCTTCCCGAAAAGACAGCGGCGGAAGCCCTTCACGAGCTCGCGCCCAAGATCCAGGCCTTTTTGCTAACTACGGTGGATTCCAAAAAGGCCTTCAAGATACTTTCAAAGCTTCCTCTTGATGAAGCCGCGGACGTTCTGGGAGATATACCGGAAGAAAAGTCCGAAGAGCTGCTCAGGCAGATGGGCAAAAAAAAGGTGGTGGAGCTGCGAAAGCTGATGAAACATCATGATGAGACGGCCGGAGGGCTTATGACGACCGAGATAATAACCCTTCTGCAGGACATGACCGTTGAGCAGACCATCGACAAGCTCAGGGAGACAGCACCCAGCGCGGAGACCATTTACTATCTTTATGTGGTTGACGGGGATGGCAAGTTCGTAGGTGTTGTGACTTTAAGAAAGCTAATAATCTCAAAACCTAGCACAATTCTCGCGGACATAATGATAAAGAACCTGATATCGGTGCCGCCGGAAGCGAACCAGAGAGTTGTCGCGGACGTCATATCCAAATATAATCTACTGGCCGTGCCTGTAGTAGGCGCGGACGGAAAAATACTCGGCATTGTTACGGTCGACGATGTTGTCGACCTCATCCTACCGCCGCTGGCAAGACGAAAGAAGCAGATACTGGGCTGAAGCCTATTTTTTCAGGAGTTTATACCTTTTTACTATCACCCAAAGCGCCTTCGTCATCTTTGTCACCGGAATGGCCTTTGTCCCGAACACTTTCTCCAGAGTTTCCTTTCTTCCCTTGAACGAAACCATCATCTTGGTCAGTCCACCTCTTGCCATATAACACCTCCGTTTATCATTTGATCCGATCATCATTAAAACCCAGAGCGTGATATATGTCAAGCGCATTAGTTATTGCCCGCGAAGATAATGAAAACAATCATGATCCTTAGATGAACCAGGCGTTGCCAGCACATTTCACTCATGGTATAATCCTAACTTCATTGTTAATTTTCCGTGATCAGGCATAAATTGGAGGAATATGTTCAAAAAGATCTTGATAGCGAACCGGGGTGAGATAGCCGTACGGATCATCCGTGCCTGCAAAGAGATGGGAATAAAGAGCGTTGCCGTTTATTCCGAGGCCGACAAGGATTCTCTCCACGTAAAGATAGCCGATGAAGCGTACTGCATAGGCCCCGCAACGCCGAGCCAGAGTTATCTTAATATCCCTAGCATAATTTCTGTGGCCGAGGTTTCCGGAGCTGAAGCAGTGCACCCGGGATACGGCTTCCTCGCAGAGAATGAAAAATTCGCCGAGATTTGCGCTCAATCCAAAATTAAATTCATCGGGCCTTCACCTGCCGCGATGAACTCGATGGGCAACAAGTCAATAGCAAGGGAAACGGTCTCAAAAGCAGGGGTTCCTGTGGTCCCCGGTTCGGACGGCGTAATTAAGGATGATAACGTGGCTAAAAAGCTCGCGGCCAAGATCGGTTATCCGGTGATAATCAAGGCGACGGCAGGCGGCGGCGGGCGCGGCATGAGGGTGGCGGAGAGCGAATCCGAATTGATATCTCACATGAGGACGGCGAGGGCCGAGGCGGAAGCCGCTTTCGGCAATCCGGATGTTTACATTGAAAAATTCGTGGTCGATCCAAGGCACATAGAGTTCCAGATCCTCGCCGACAGTCACGGGAACGTTATCCACCTTGGCGAGCGCGATTGCTCGGTGCAGAGAAGGCATCAAAAGCTGATCGAGGAATCTCCTTCGCCGGCGCTGGACGAAAAGCTGAGGAAAAAAATGGGAGATGCGGCTATCAAGGCCGCGAGAGCGGCAAAGTACGAGAACGCGGGGACCATAGAGTTCCTTCTTGATAAATATAACCACTTCTATTTCATGGAAATGAACACAAGGATTCAGGTAGAACACCCCGTGACAGAAATGGTCACCAGCGTTGACATAATAAAAGAACAGATAATCATTGCGACCGGAGAAGAAATGACTTACAAACAGAGCGACATCAATTTTGTGGGGCATGCCATAGAGGCGCGCATCAACGCGGAAGACCACGAGAGGGATTTTATGCCGTGTCCTGGCGACATTACCGTATATCTTGCTCCCGGAGGGCCCGGCATAAGGGTGGACAGCCACGCGTATCCGGGATATAAGGTGCTTCCGCATTACGATTCTCTTATAGCAAAGCTTATAGCTTGGGCGCCCACCAGGGAGGAAGCGCTCAACAGGCTTGACAGAGCTCTGGATGAATACGCGATAGGCCCCATAGCCACGACCATCCCGTTCCACAGATTGGTCCTTAAGGTGAAAGAATTCAGAGAAGGCAATTTCTCCACCAATTTCATAGCCAAACACTTCAGCAAACCGAATGGGTAAGCGCTCCACCGCAAGACGCCTCGCGATGCAGGCGATCTTCCAGGCTGAACTTTCAGGCACAGATATATCCGATGCGCTTAAGAATCTTTTTGAAGAGGAGGATATCTCCGCGGATGGACAGGAATTCGCCACGCATCTCGCGTCCGCGGTCATCGAGAACAAGGGAAAGATCGACAGTAAGATAGCTGAACTTTCAAAAAACTGGTCCATCAGCAGGATAGCCGCGCTTGATAAGAGCATATTAAGGCTTGCCGTGTACGAGCTCATGTTCGAAAAAGACACTCCAAAGGCCGTCGTGATAAACGAGGCTATCGAGCTGGCAAAACGCTACAGCGACGAAGAGAGCGCCAAATTCATAAATGGAATTTTAGGCTCTGTCGTGGTATAATCCACCTTCTATGTTCACCGGCATCATCGAGGAATTGGGCAAGATCGAGGCTTTATTAAGGTCAAGGGACGGGTTTGAACTCACAGTCGGGACCAAGGCGATATCTGACCTTAAGGAAGGCGACAGCATATCGGTCAACGGGACATGCCTTACCGTCAAGGAAAAGTTGCGCAAGGGCTTCAAGGCCGACGTCGTAAAAGAGACCATCTCAAGATCAAGCCTCAAATACCTCAAGGTGGGCGAGCTTGTTAATCTTGAGCGGGCTATGCCATCAAACGGCCGCTTTGACGGCCACATAGTTCAGGGCCATGTGGACATCAGCGCGATCATAACGAACATAGTAACTAGCGGTCATACCAAAGAGATCGAGATAAGGGTGCCGGAAGGTTTTGCCAGATATGTTTCAGAAAAGGGATCGATATCGATCGACGGCGTAAGCCTTACCATTTCTTCGGTAAGCGAGGATTATTTCAAGGTGTCGATCATTCCGCAGACGATAATGAGGACCAACCTGGTCTTTAAGAAAATTGGGGATCACGTGAACATAGAGTTCGACGTGCTTGCCAAGTACCTTGAAAAGCTTGTCAGGGGCGACAGTATGAAAAATATAATGAACATAATAAGGACCCCCATAGACGAGAACTTCCTGAAGCGGGCGGGATTTCTCAGTTGAAGCTTAACTCGATAGAAGAAGCGATAAAGGACATTTCTAACGGCAGAATGGTGATCGTTATGGACGACGAGGAGCGCGAGAACGAAGGCGACCTCGTGATAGCCGCCGAAAAGGTCACCCCCGATTCAATAAACTTCATGATATCCCATGGAAAAGGCCTTGTCTGTGTTCCTATGACGGAAGAAAAGCTGAACAGCCTTAACCTGCATCCCATGGTGTTCGATAACAATGAATCAATGAAAACGGCTTTCACGGTGTCTGTGGACGCATCAAAAAAATACGGAGTGACAACCGGCATATCTCCTGCGGACAGGGCCAAGACCGTCGAGGTGCTCATCAATCCCGATTCGGATCCCTCCGATATCGTTAAACCGGGACACGTGTTCCCGCTTAAGGCCATGCCCGGCGGCGTGCTGAGAAGGGCGGGTCACACGGAGGCAGCGATAGACCTTGCGCGGCTCTCGGGACTTTATTCTGCCGGTGTTATCTGTGAAATAATAAAGAAGAACGGAAAAATGGCCCGCAGGGACGACCTGATCAGGTTCGCGAAAAAATTCAGGCTAAAGATAGTAACGATCGCGGACCTTATTAAGTACAGGCTGAAAAAAGAAAAATTAATCGTCAAGCTCGCCGACACCAAGATGCCGACGAAATACGGAAAGTTCAGGCTGATCGCGTATCAGGATACGGTTGAGGGCTATTTTCATATCGCGTTGATACGAGGCACTATTAAAGGCAAAAAGAACGTAGTTGTGAGGGTTCACTCGGAGTGCCTAACCGGAGACGTGTTCGGTTCTCTCAGATGCGACTGCGGCGAGCAGCTAGAGCGGTCCCTCGAGATGATCGGACAGTCCGATAACGGACTTGTTCTTTACATGCGCCAGGAGGGTCGCGGCATCGGTTTGCTCGGCAAACTTAAAGCCTATGAGCTCCAGGATAAGGGAAGGGATACCGTGCAGGCCAATCTTGACCTTGGGTTTAAGGCGGACCTGAGGGATTATGGTATCGGTGCGCAGATACTCCGCGACCTGGGACTTACATCGATAAAACTGCTTACCAACAACCCCAGGAAAATAGTCGGGCTGGAAGGCTACGGCCTTAAGGTAAGCGAGAGAATTCCGCTTGAAATAATCCCAAATAAGCATAATATTGGTTACCTTCTTACGAAATCTAAGAAGCTGGGTCACATTTTAAATATGATAAAGGGAGGAAATAAATATGGTAAGAACGATCGAAGGTAAGTTGGATGCGTCCGGTCTTAAGTTCGGGATAATCGTGAGCAGGTTCAATGAGCTGGTGTCTAAAGGGCTGCTTGATGGGGCAATGGACTGTCTCAAGCGGCACGGCGCCGCCGAGGAATCGATAGACGTGATCTGGGCGCCGGGAGCGTTCGAGATACCTCTCATCGCCAAAAAGCTTGCGGCCAAAAAATACAGCGCGGTCATTTGCCTTGGCGCGGTCATAAGAGGCGGAACACCGCATTTTGATTACGTCGCGTCAGAAGCGGCAAAGGGAGTAGCCAAAGTTACACTTGATTCAGGCGTACCTGTGATCTTCGGGATACTTACAACGGACAATCTCGAGCAGGCGCTTGAGAGGGCTGGAGCAAAACCGGGCAACAAGGGTTTTGCGGCGGCGCTTTCTGCGATAGAGCTCGCGAACGTGATGAGTCAGATATAGCACTGACCGGACAGCTCATATTCAAGCTCATAGAAGGGAAGAAAAGTGGCTAAAGTAGTTATTGAGAACGTTACAAAAAAGTTCGAAGACGTGATCGCGGTCAAGAACGTCAGCCTGGAGATAAAAGATACGGAGTTCCTGGTGCTTGTCGGGCCGTCAGGCTGCGGCAAGACAACGCTTTTAAGGACGATCGCTGGCCTTGAAGAAGTGACCGACGGCAAGATCTACATAGGCGACAGACTGATAAACGACGTCCATCCGAAAGACAGGAACATAGCGATGGTCTTTCAGAATTACGCGCTTTACCCTCACATGACCGTTTATGACAATATGGCTTTCGGACTCAAGCTGAGGGGAACCCCGAAAAAGGATATCGACAGGAGAGTTGAGGAGACAGCCGAGATCCTTGAGCTGAAGAACCTTCTGCAGAGGCTGCCTAAGCAGCTCTCTGGCGGTCAGAGGCAGAGGGTCGCGCTGGGAAGGGCGATCGTCAGGCAGCCCGCAGTATTCCTTATGGATGAACCGCTCTCTAACCTGGACGCAAAGCTTCGGGTGCAGATGAGGGCCGAGCTGAAAAAGATACACGCGAGGCTGAAGACCACCATCATATACGTCACACATGACCAGGTTGAGGCCATGACGCTTGGCGACAGGATAGCGGTCGTCCTTAACGGAGAAGTGCAGCAGGCTGACAGCCCCATGAAAGTATATGAAAAACCGCTCAACAGGTTCGTCGCCGGCTTTATCGGGAGCCCGCCGATGAATTTTGTTAAAGGGACCATAGAAAAGAAGGGCGACGGCCTTAAGTTCGTTTCAACTGATTTCCAGCTCAAGATCTATCCTGCGGTGAACGACATAATGAGCTCTTATTTGGGCAAGGAACTTACTATGGGGATAAGGCCCGCAGATATATATGATGAGGCGCAGGCCAAGTGGATGAAGGAGAACGAAAAGGACAGCATCACAGCCAAGGTGGACTTCAGGGAACTGATGGGAGACGAGATATATCTATATTTAAAGGTCAGCGGGACATCACTTGTTGCGAAAGTCGGCTCATACATAAACACCGTTCCGGGTGACAACTTCAATGTGACCGTGGACCTGAGAAAAGTCCATTTCTTTGATTTCGACTCGCAAAAAGTAATCGTCTAAATGGCGAACCTGAAAGAAAGCGGAAAGCCCGGAAGAAAAGCTTATTCGCTCCCAAAGCTTGACGTCCCCAGCGAAAAAATAGAGAGCATCATTCCCGAGGCGTTCCTTTCGAAGGAGCCTCCAGACCTGCCGGAGCTCACCGAGGTGGACGTGATAAGGCACTTTACGGAGCTTTCACGAAAGAACTTCGGCGTGGACAACGGTTTTTATCCTCTCGGCTCCTGCACAATGAAATATAATCCCAAGATCAACGAAGATATAGCTTCACTTCCCGGATTCAGCGACATCCATCCTCTTCAGCAGGATGAGACTGTGCAGGGCATTCTCGAGCTGCTTTTCAACTTTGAACGATACATATGCGCCATTTTCGGTTATGAAGCCGCAACTCTTCAGCCCGCGGCCGGAGCGCACGGCGAGCTTACCTCGCTGTTCATAATAAAAAAATATCTTGAGCTGAAAGGGCAGAAGCAGAGGAATAAGGTGATCGTGCCGGATTCATCACACGGCACAAATCCGGCGTCAGTTAACATGGTCGGCTGGCAGGTTGTGACCGTAAGATCGAATGCCGAGGGCGGAGTCGATATCGAGGAATTGAAGAAGACCGCCGGTCCGGATACGGCCGCGCTCATGTTGACCAACCCGAACACTCTTGGACTTTTCGACAGGAACATGTGCCAGATAGCTGAGATAGTCCACAAGGCCGGAGGACAGGTATACTATGACGGAGCCAACGCGAACGCTAACCTGATAAAGGCAAGACCTGGAGACCTGGGATTTGATATCGCGCACTTCAACCTTCACAAGACGTTCTCAACTCCTCACGGCGGTGGCGGTCCGGGATCGGGACCTGTCTGTGTCAAAAAACATCTTGAACCGTTCCTTCCTGTGCCGCGATTGATCAAGAGCGGATCAAGCTACGAGATGGGGACAACCGGATTCGACAAAAGCATAGGCAGGGTGCATTCATTCTACGGGAACGTTAATGTTATCGTAAAAGCTTATACATATATCATGTCCATGGGAGTTCACGGCCTCAAGGAAGCATCTGAGAACGCTGTGCTCAACGCTAATTATGTTCTCAGCAGGTTAAAACCCTATTATCACGTTCCGTACGACAGGGTCTGCCAGCATGAATTCGTGATCTCGGCGGACATTCAGAAAGAAAAATACGGGGTAAAGGCTCTCGATATCGCCAAGAGGCTGATCGATTACGGCTACCATCCGCCGACGATCTATTTCCCGCTGATAGTTCACGAGGCCTTGATGATCGAGCCCACTGAAACGGAATCAAAAGAAACCCTCGACAGGTTCTGTGAAGCGATGATCGCCATCGCAAAAGAGTGTGAAACGAATCCGGACCTCGTAAAGGGAGCTCCTTATTCCACTCCGGTCTCGAGGATGGACGAAACAAAAGCAGCGAGAGAGCCAAAGCTCCACTGGTAAAATGCTTAAAGTAATCCCTTTCAAGAAGTATTCCGGTAAATATAACATGGAATACGATGAACACCTTTTCAATGAGTTCGAGCACGGGACAGGTGTAACGACATTGCGCATATACGGCTGGGAGGGCCCCTGTATATCGCTGGGTTATACCCAAAAGCCTGAAATTGAGCTTAATCTGGCGAACTGCAAGAAGCACGGCATTGAAGTCGTGAAGCGACCCACCGGCGGCGGGATAGTTTTCCATAATGAACATGAGCTCACGTACAGCCTGGTTTGCGCCAAGGACCATCCAAAACTGCCCAAAGGAATGATCGAATCATATAAATTCATCTCAAATATCATCATCGAAGCGTTAAGAAGAGTAGGTGTGCCCGCAAAGCTTTCCGATACAAGACAGCACGAGCAGGCTCGACTGTGTTTCAGCTTTCCCGCGAGCTATGAAGTGACCCTGGAAGGCCAAAAGATAGTCGGCAGCGCCCAGAAAAGGGGCAAAAAGGCTCTTCTGCAGCAGGGATCGATATTTATCAGGAATTCTGACCTAAATATCGCTGATTTCATCAGGAACAGCATAGAGTTCAAGTCGATATATGATATTTTGGGGGTGGAGATAGAACAAAATAAACTTGTTAAGGCTTTATCCTCCGGATTTGCCGGTCATTTCAACAAGGCTGATTAGCACTCACCCGAATAACATTCAGATCAGCTGAATAACATTCAGAATATAATTTTTTATAGCCAGGGTCATTGATCAGATAACTATCGAAGCTGATCGCATCGCAAGATTGCCAATCTCTTTTTATTTTGTTCCTCCATTTTGGATAAACAGATAAAATGTAATCGACACATCGATGGGTTCTTTTATCCCTGGCTTTTGCTTTGATAAGGCCGGCCGCTTTCTTCATGCGCTCGTAATTCGTATAAAACGGGAATAATAGGGCCTCGATACCGCTCATACCTTCTTTGGGCACCCCGGTCGCCTCGAATTTCGCGATAATATCAGTTTGCTGTAAAACATCGATAATCGCATCTTGAACAAGCTCGATCTCTGAAGGAGCGGATTCAAAACTTATTTCTCTTAATATTCCTAAGAGATAATATGGACAGGCAAGAACATAATCAAGATTATGTGAATACATTAACCGTGAAACGGCATCCCTGACAAAAATCTTGTAATTCTCCATGCTTAGATATTCAGATAGGCTTATATCAGAAGTATGGACTTTGATATTATTAAGGCGCGCCCGTATTTCGGCTATAAGGCTGCTTTGATCCCTGTCAAATTCCAATGATATTTTTGACATATATCCAAGGTCATTGTCTGTGAGGCGCAGTCTGGATTCAAAAGTATGACGAACGAAACCGCCCAAATTATCCACTATGTTAGAAAGTGCGCCTAAATATATCAGCAGCAGCGGTTTTACCTCGCCCACCTTACAGGCGCATAAGAACCTTACTGTGTATTGCTGATAGCGAAGATGATTAAGTATCCGTAAAAGGATCTGGTCATTTACTTTTTTATCTTCAAAGAGAAAATGGATCATGGTAAAGTTGCCATTTAACCAGTCAAATATCGACCTTTGCATGTGTTCCATTATTTCAAGCGATCTCTTCATTTCGGCCTCGCTCACATCCGGGCGCTTGACGGTCAGGATATGTTGCGGCTGCATTTGATCTAAAATAATGGAAGCAACGTGGGATTCAGGCACGCCTGCTTGCTGTGAGCAGATGCGAAGAATGGATAAATCAAAACTCCTCTCTTCTGCAAATGTTAGCCTGCTCGCCTTATCCATTTCTTCTGATATTACTCTGAACGCCGGTTCAATATCCAATGATTCACAAAAGGCGACCGGAAAAAAAGAAAACGGAAAATCGAATTGAGGACCAATATGAATTCCCATTCGCCTCTCGAATTGTGCGAATAGATCTCTAAGATGGAATATTTTATATCGGCCAAACATTTGAAAAGCCATCTTTAATTCTGAAGGCGATTGATCGTATAACGCATTAACATATGAAATTGCCGAAGCTCGTATTGCGTTAAGTCCGTTTTTACGCCAGGCGCCACCTGTGCCCAAAATGGGGAAAGTGGGATATATACACTTTATAATGATATTTAAGGCAGTGTGTGGATCGAAGATCTTCCCGTCCAATGCCGCTTTGATCGACTCATACCTGAGATCCAACAATTCATCAAAAAGCCTTACCCTGAGGTGCTCCGATATATTCCTTTTTGGGGCATTTGACCTGATAAGCGCATTAACGCCTTTCATGCGCATACCATAGTCATCAGCGGTTAACATCCTGTAGATGGCAGGCTCTACCGGGAACCTCCGCTGGATGAGAGGGATATATACCTTTGCAGGTGATTTTGCTGATAATATTGATTCCATACGCCTCTTTATCGGCGTGATTTTGCTGAAATTTCAATTATTTGAAAGGATTCTGAGGGTTATGATTAAAGTGATGAATCGATAAGTGCCGTTTAATGGAGGTCTTTTGCCGATAATATGGAACCATTATTCATCACTTTTGCCGGTTTAACAACAAATATGCAGTTAAGGCAAAAAGTTGGGATTCTTAGGGATCTTCGGAGGCGAATAGAGTATGGCATGCCGCCTTTTGGAGAATTCAGCTTGAGCGGTATTAAAAGCTTCATTCCAGCCGCCGTAATATATGCATGCACGATCATAAGTTTGACGAATATTCCTCAATATCCATTCCCTTGGGGTTGTGGAAGTAAGCTTGCCGGATCTGATCAACCTGATGATCTCTTCTATGACTTCCTTTCTTTTCGCATGATAGGAGTTCTTTATCTCTTCGAGATCGATCTTTGATTCAGGATATTTTGCGGCAGTATACTCGATAGCCGTGTCCCAGTTTTTAAAAACGATGCGTGACCATTTCCACAGATTGGGATGCCTTGTGATGACAGCAGTAGCGACCAGCGGTTCATCTTTCATGTCATGCAGCCTCTTAATATCTTCAGCCACCCTGTCTTTTATGTAGGCATGGGGGATGTTACGGAATTTTGTTTTAACAACTTTAGGATCATATAGAAGAATGTTAATGTCCCTGAAAGAAGAGGCGCTATTGAACCGGACCTTAAGGGTCCTGTTCTGTATACATACTGTTGTCACGGTTGCGCCGGAATTTCCAAGGCCGACAGTAGATATTATCATTTTAGACATATTAATTACCTCTCCTACCTTAACTTTTTCCTTGCCGCCTCAACTTCAGCCTGCCAGATCGAAATAGGTTTTTCCACTCCATTAGAATCGAATCGGCTGGGAAGCGCAAACGATGGACTGCCGAGACTTATACCGTACTCAATAAGAGCTTTTTTCCATGTCCTGTGCCTGGTTATTCCCACGATATACATGTCAGGATTCGCCTTGAAAACAGCGATCGCATTTTTGATATCTATTTCCCTGAGTTCGATCTGCATTTTTTGAAGTTCGTCGTTTAACACAATATCGGGCCAATCCATTAGGAGGGCTTCCTTATAATTAAAACCGGCATCCTTGACAGCGGCCTTCCAGTCATCGTGATAGGCCTGTTTTCCTTTCTTGAACAATTCATTGTCCTGCCTTTCAACGAACCATCTGGTTATCGGCAGCCCTGCCTGCGACCTGGTTTTTATGCCGTTTCGTACCTGTTCTTTAATGCTGGCATATCGAGCGTCAGATACAACATTACTCCTTTTGGCTCTTTTTGCCTCCATCTCTGTTCTTTTGATCTCCGCATAATCATATCCGCAATCCACGACAGCTCTATCCCATTGGCCGTACTGCTTATCACCGGAATACCAGAGGTGATGGTCATCTTTCTGTACATCGACAGTAAGCAGTGATTTTTTCAGCTTTACTCTTAACCTGATCGCTTCCCGGATCTTATCTTTTGGCATCACGTGTTTCAAGGTGAGGACCTCTTCATAGCGTAGTCCGTTCTTCCTCATCGCATTTCCCCAGTTCCCATATATATCGGAGCCTACAGTTAGTGCCGAGGAACAATGCTTTCTGATATAAGCAGGATTCAGCGGGACTTCGGCCTTTTTGCATTTTTGTATGAACGCGTTAAAGAATGTGCGGGTCCATATGAGTTCTCCTGGCCTGCCCTGGGGCACGCGAACAACACCATTTGCGCCCTGAAGTATCTTTACCATGATGGAGCCTCTCCCGAACTGTCCTGGGACGATACCGGCACATAATTTTCAACGGCGCCGGCGTAAGCTCCCCAATTTTCAAATCTTTCGAATACAGCCTTAGCGAACTCTAAATGCTTTGTAAATAAAAAGACCAGGTCGAATTTTTCTTCTTTCACTAGCTCTTGGCCTTTCTTTAGAAAATCCTCATCTGTCCATTTGGCGTACGGGCCATAATTGCTGTAATTAAGTCCGGCGGCTTCAACGGCTTTCTTCCATGTACCAAATTCATCAATGCCGTCCTTAACGATCTTGGGATGGATATTCAGCATTGCGGCAAGCCTGAGGTTCTGTCCTGCGCCAGCATACGACAGAATGGCATCGATCACCCTTTTGCTTCGACTATTCATGCTATGAGCTTTGGGAGGGTTTCCTTTCCTGTGTGGCGCAACCTCAAGGGTAACATCTGATAAAGCTGACATGTCTGATACGATATTCACGCGTTTATGAAAGTCCCTTAGAGCGGCATTCCAGTTGCCGTGAATGCAAACAGCCTGTTCAACAATATGGGGAAAATAGTTCCTCATGATCTCTTCATCGAGCGGCTGCCCCCTTGATGCAAGGTCAGCAATGTTGCTTCTGACCAGATCGCGCCATTTTGCCATATCAATGCGCGTGCCATTGGTTACCAGTTGAGGAACATGCTGCATGGCTAT
>Ga0315295_10000423_pt1 | contig 36491 bp, 39 predicted proteins | sample YL17G14_0_MG_FD_204453 | JGI IMG/M metagenome (GOLD analysis project Ga0315295, IMG submission 204453) | Sediment microbial communities from Yellowstone Lake, YNP, Wyoming, USA - YL17G14_0 | ecosystem: Environmental > Aquatic > Freshwater > Lake > Sediment | place: USA: Wyoming | collected...
GATGCCGGAGCTAATCAAATTCTTCTTCGAGAAGACACTTGAGTATAAACCGAAGCTCCTTATCGGCAAGAACATGGATAAGCCGGGGACGCTTAAGGCGCTTGCGGCATCGCGCGCCAAAATACAGGAAACTCCCGTATTCGAAGCGGAGCCGCTGGAGAAGATGTTCAGGCCTCTAGCCGAATCGCTTAATCTCAAGGCGGGACAGCTTTTCGGCTCGTTACGCATCGCCGTGACCGGGCGCGAGGTTTCACCACCTTTGTTCGCGACAATGGCCGTCTTAGGACGCGAACGCACCCTTGAGCGGACTCGGGCGGCGATTGAGAAACTGGAGAAGGTAGAGGAATAGTTGATAAAGGAGCGGCTTAATGCCCAGGCGAAAAGTTGACCCTCAGGAATATAGCACCGCGGTTAGTTTGCTCAAGCGCTGGCATAAGGCGGTTGCCGAAATTGATGGGGTTTCCGACGAGATGAAACTCATCGCGGCCGACCCGCTCATGGGAATAAAGTCAATTGAATACGAAAAGGCGCGGATAAGGGCGCTTGCCGTCATCAACCAGGTTGGCGAGGAGACGGTTGATGCCGGTTTCTGGCCGGAACTTACAAGTAAAGGGGGGTCGGCTATTTTAGCCCGGCTCAAGCAGAAACTTGATGATTCAATTAAGTGCCAGCTTAATTTGCTGCGTTCATGGGGCAGCGTCTCGGCGGCTTTCCGAAGTGGACGGGGAAATGAGGCGCCGCCGATTCAGGAAATAATGTCGCTTAACAACGAGTACCTCCGCGCGCTTGATGAGATGGGAGGAGGCGCCGCCGAGCTTGCCACACACTACAAGATACCGGCCAAGGAACTGGAGAGTGAAGAGGAATAAAAATTATTGGATTTCTGGATTCCAGCTTCCGCTGGAATGACACCTGTAAGGAAAGTACTCTTTAATGTCATTGTCGGGCTTCAGCCAGACTTCGTCGCGAGCGCTCACTTGTACTTGCAGTCCGAGTGCAAGCAGTCGAGCGAAGGTTCAGCGTTCGACTGAGCTCACTTCGTGGTGACTCACTGGAACCACGCCGAAGTCCTGAAGGCTTGACCCGACAAGAAGCTATCCAACAACGCTTGGTTAATAATATCTCCGAGATGGAAATCTATTGAAAGCAGATAACACTACTCACTAAGCGTATGGATAGCTTCCAATCCAGAACAATCAGATAGTCCCTTTTACTTCGTCCTTACTTCTGGACTTATGAGTAACGATTAGCCCAGAAGGAGAGAGAAAATTTTAGTTATTGGAGACAGGTTTCGGAAAACAGCAATTATGGAACCATCATACTTATCTTTATACCGCTCCGGCGAGCTTGTTAAACGCATCGAAGCATTAGAGAAACACCTTGAGCGCTGCGATATCTGCCCACGGAACTGCGGCGTGAACCGGCTTAAGAATGAGACAGAGTTCTGCTCATCCGGCTATCTCCCCATCGTGTCGTCTTACTGCGCCCACTTCGGCGAGGAGCCGGCCTTATCCGGGAACTGCGGTTCGGGGACAATTTTCTTCAGCAACTGCAACATGGCCTGCGTTTACTGCCAGAACTACCAGATAAGCCAGGACCCGGCGCGGCAAAAGGGGCATGAAGTCAGCTTTGAAAAGCTGGCGGAAATTATGCTTTATCTTCAAAACGACCAGGAGTGCCACAACATCAACCTGGTCTCGCCGACACACTTCGTCCCGCAGATAGTTAAGGCATTACAAATCGCCGTGCCGCTGGGACTACACGTGCCGCTTGTTTACAATACGGGAGGATATGATTCTCTTGAAACGATAAAACTGCTCGACGGCATCGTGGACATATACCTGCCCGATTTGCGATATGCTTCGAATGAGAATGCCATTGCGTACTCATCAGCGCCGGGGTACGCCCAGAATGCGCGGGCGGCCATTAAAGAAATGTGGCGGCAGGTGGGAGAGCTTGAGCTGAATGAGCGCAACGTCGCCGAAAAGGGGCTGATTGTGCGGCTCCTTATCCTGCCTAACGAGATTGCCGGGGTCGAAGAATCGCTTCACTGGCTGGCAAAAGAACTCTCATCGGAAGTGACGGTGAGCGTCATGTCCCAGTACTCGCCGCAGCATAAGGCGCCGGAAATCCCGCTTCTTTCGCGCTGCGTCTCCGGCGGGGAGTACGCCGCCGCCGTTAGAGTAATGGAGAAGCTGGGGATGGAAAACGGCTGGCTCCAGGAAATGAGCTCAACCCAGTACTATTTGCCCGATTTTAACCGCAAAGGGCACCCTTTTGAGCTTGGCCACACCGCCTGAACCATTGCTTGTGGAGTTATGACAATGCAGACGAAGGAAACCGACTGGCTGGAACTCTGGCGGACATTAGTATTGAGCAAGCGGGGACAGCACCCGGAAGGCGCTTCCATTTTTACCCGTAAGGAACGGGCGGAGAAATACGAGGCCGATACCCGGCGCAAAAACCGCGAGAAGAGCGACGTCTTACTTGATTTTGTTAAAAATGACCTGAAGCCCAAGGAGACGGTGCTTGATATTGGCGCCGGGACGGGGCGCTGGACGGTGCCGCTCGCCAAAGTCGCCGCCAGAGTGACCGCCGTGGAACCCGCCGGTGCCATGATGGAGATATTAAAAGGGAATGTCCAGGGGGCTGGGGTGGACAACGTTGAATTTGTCCAGGCTGCCTGGGAAGCGGCGGGGGTCGAGCGACACGATATCGTGACCTGCGCCCACGCCATGTACATGAGCGCCGATTTCGGGGCTTTTGTCCGCAAAATGGAAGCAAAAGCCCGGAGACGTTGCTATATGGCGATGCGCCTTTTCCCCATTGACGGCATCATACAGGAGGTCTCGGAGGAAATCACCGGGCTCAGGCATGACGGGCCGAATTTCATTGTCGGCTATAACGCCCTTTACCAGATGGGAATTTACGGCAACGTCCTTATCGAGGATTCCAACCGCCACTGGACGGATGATACGGTAGAGTCCGCCTTCGCCCGGGCGAAGCGTCACCTGCGCCTCGAAGATGACACGGAGTACGATAGGTTAATCCATGAAACGCTAAAGCGCCGCCTTACGTATAAAGGCGGCGTTTACACCTGGCCCGACGGGATGCACAGCGTTCTTGTCTGGTGGGATGTTGTCAGATAGAGGGAAAAAGGGTTACCTGCCCGCCTTCGAGTGGAGGCTTTTTCGCTTCTTGCTGACGGAATCGTTTTTGATTTTGAGGCCGTTGTGCGGATTATCCTTCTTGTTGACGCTGTCAACAAATTCCTTGAGCTGTTCCGGTTTTTTCCCTGCCATGTGAGTTGTTACCTTCCCTTTTCTATCCAGATAATTCTGTACTTATTATATTAGCACGTTTCATGTATTGCTGCCAGTGGCGCCCGGTTAGCTTTGAAATTTCTCTTCTTGCCGGGGTGATAACCGGCAATCTTCAAGATTCATAACCGGGATATTTTCCTGGCTTGTCACATCTTTATTATTTTGTTAAAGTGATTTTGTGATAGAATGTTGAGAAATTATTGTCATAATGGCTGCAAATGAATAGAGTAATGGAAATCAATGACCTCCTGCGTATCGCCCTTGCCAGAGGTGCTTCAGACCTCCATTTTGTCGTGCCCAATCCACCCGTTCTCCGAATCAGCGGACGGCTGACCATACTGGATAATTACCCCAGCGTCACTCCCGAGATAACTGCTTCTATGTTTCAGTCAATTTCTTCGATAACCCAGCAGCAGACTTTTGAGCAGGAGCAGGAGCTTGATTTCTCGTATGAAATACCGGAAATATCAAGGTTCCGGGTTAATGTTTCGTACCAGAGGGGCAGCATCAGCCTGGTTTTCCGCCTGATTCCGCTCAGGATACCAACTTTTGAAGAGCTGGGATTACCGGACATCTGCAAAACTTTTGCTCTGCTGCCGAGAGGGCTTGTTCTGGTGACCGGGCCGACCGGCTCCGGTAAATCCTCAACCCTGGCCGCCATGCTGAATTACCTCAACGAAAACGGTGAAAAGAAGATAGTCACCATCGAAGACCCCATCGAATACGTGTTCCCAACCGGCAAATGCGTTATCTCCCAGCGGCAGCTGGGAAGTGATACCAAGTCCTTCGGTACGGCGGTTGAACATGTCCTCAGGCAGGACCCCAACGTCATCATGGTCGGCGAGATGCGTGACCTGGATACAATGTCCAGTGCTCTTACCGCGGCTGAGACGGGGCACCTGGTTTTGAGCACGCTCCATACCAGGGGCGCCGCCCAGTCGGTATCCCGGATTATTGATGTTTTCCCGGCGGGACAGCAGCAACTCATCAGATTACAGCTTGCAAATGTCCTGGAGGGGGTAATCTCACAGGCGCTCTTACGCCGCGCCGACGGCAAAGGTAGAGTCGCGGCCTTCGAGGTGATGGTTGGCACCACCGCTATCAGGAACCTTATTCGCGAAGACAAGCTAAATCAGATACCCGTTTTCATGGAATCCGGACGTGAGGAAGGGATGAGACTGCTGCATTTGGAACTGGAAAGACTCCTCTTGGCGGGCACTATCACCGCGGAAGAAGCACTGACACTGACGAGGGGAACAAAGGAAGCGGAAGCCCTGACAAAGAAAGCGGAGGAATCCAGGCAAACCGTTAGAGAGCGGGTCAAGAAAGCCATCAGGGGATAGTTTAGATATAATTTTCCATTTCATTTCCTCCAGCTTTTTACCAACTGGTATTGCACGTACCACTTGTAGTTCAGGCCGCTTGGAAAGATATTGGCGATGGCTTTCTGGAAGGCGAGAAGTTCCGCGCTTTTAGTGTAATCCTCAAAAGCCTTCTGGTTTTCAAAGTACAATACGGAAAGGTAATCAGGATACTCCCCTTCTCTCACATGGATTATCCCGGCTTTAAGGCCGGTGTCTTTGTAGCAGTTATACGCCTTAATTCCGGGCAGTTTCACGAGCAATGGGATAAGGACGCTAAAACCATAATCATCAAGCCATTTCTCATACTTTTCCCGGTCTTCCGGAGACAGCCTGTAACCTTCAAGATGAAGGAATGACGCACTTTCAACCATCGATTCCGGTTTTGTAATGACCTGACCTGCTTCGTTTTGGAAGCTTTTTACCAGTTCGTACCAACGTGACCAGACATATTGGATTACCCGGCGGTTTATCCAGGTGTTTAAGTCCGTTACCAGCGCTGTTCGGTCGGGGTTTTCGAAGCTTTTTCCCACTTCTCTGATGTTCTCAAGGTGGTAAGTAAGCAATGAAGAGGGAAATTGGAGATTTTGATTAACAATTTTGTAATGGTCGGCTCCCCGGGTGCCTGAAACAGTCAACCTCAGAGGGGTATAGGCCGCGTCCTGCCATCCTTGATACCTTGTCCATAATTCAGGCTCAGCTCCGGGATAAATCTGTGTGCCGGCAATAAGTAATATCGGTGCGTTTTCCACTTTATTTCCTCCGGCTTTGCAGCTATTTCGTCCACCGGCCGGTCAGCCGGTAAACTACGTTCCATTTGAGATTAAGACCGTTCGGAAACTCAGCGGCCAGATTCTTGTTAAAAGCCGCAAACTCCCGGCTTTTCTCAAAATTCTGGTATGCCTTTAAGTTTTCGAAATAAATGATGGACAAATCCTGCGGGTATTTCGGGTCCTCGGATATATTTGGCTTTGGAGGCATTCGACTCCGGATGTTTGACAACCACCAGCGGCTGTACTCTATCACGCCGGGCACTTTTAAAAGCACAGGTAAATAGACCGGATAGCCCCACTCGTTAAACCAGACATGGTATTTATCCCATTCATCGGGCGATAAGCTAGCACCATAAAGAAGTATCACCGGGGCGTTTTCCGGTGTGTAATCCTTGTTCTTATCATAGGTTAATGCTTCGTTCTTCAATCTTTTTACCAGTTGGTAGAGGGTGCTCCAGCGTCGCTCGAATTTTCCGCCAAAGGTCGTTTCGATGTCTTTGTAATAGGCGGCGGATTCTGGGCTATGCCCCGCCGCAAGATGGTCTTCAAGGTTCCTGCAACAAAGGAGCGTAAAGGTTAAAGGGTAGTCCGGATTTTCCTGCACAATCTGGTAATGTTCAATTGCAAGAAAGAGATTAGTCGAAACCATCATAGGAGCATAAGCGCCGTCTCTCCACTTGATATACTTTGCCTGGTCTTCGGCAGTTGTTTGAAATTCAAAAGCAGTGATGGAAATTATGTGAGCACCGTCCATTACTATACCTCCCGGCGTATTTTTCGTATGGTTAAAACAATAAAAAGCACTCTTATTATAAGACACGCTCTCTCAATTGATAAGAGGGTTTGAAGAGTATGGTTACTCCATTTGTAAGAAAAAACTTAAACTGTCATTGCGAGCCCTTCAACTTCGTTCAGGGTAAACGAAGCGAAGCAATCCGTTCACGGTGAGTCCGTTCACTTGTACTTGCAGTCCGAGTGCAAGCAGGATGAATCCGTGCCCCATCAATCATCGGAGATTGCCACGTCGTCCCGATTCAATCAAGATTTCATCGGGACTCCTCGCAATGACAGGTTGGGTTACTTCTGGCAATTCGGACAGTAATAGGTGCCGCGCCCGCGCACGACAATCCGCTCGATGGGGCCGCCGCAATTACAGGTCGCTTTTCTCTGGTGGGCGACCTTGAAGTTGAACTGCGCCATGCCTTCCTCGCCGGAGGGGCGGAAGTAGTCCTGCACGCTCGCCCCTTTACTGGCGATTGCCTGCGGTAGAATCCTTTTAATGGCTTTATAGATACGTTCGGTTTCGGCGAGAGAGAGGCTGGAAGCCGGGCGGGTTGGGTTTATCTTCGCATCGTATAAAATCTCATCGGCGTACATGTTGCCGATGCCGGCGATGACCGCCTGGTCAATGAGAACTGATTTGATGGGCGCACCTTTGCTGTCCAGCCGCTCCGCCAGGACTTCCGGCGTAAAATCCGGCGAAAGCGGCTCCGGGCCGAGCTTGTCGGTAATCTCGCAGACATCATTTACGAGCCACATGCGCCCGAAACCGCGCGGGTCGCGGAAAAAGATTTTTTCGCCGTCATCCAGCGTGATAACCACCTTGATGTAATTCGGGACTTCCGATTCGCTCTTTTTGACCCAGAGTGAGCCGGAGAGTTTCAGGTGCATGGCAAGGTATTCGCCGTTGTCCAGGTCGAAGACCAGATACTTGCCGTGCCGCTCCACGTTAATTATCTGCCGTCCGGTAAGGCAGCCTTTGAACTCTTCAGGTGCCATACCGCGTACCGTCGCCGGCCGCATTATTTCGACGCCGGTAATCACCTTGCCTTTAACATGGGGCAGGAGCTCGCGCTTGATAGTCTCGACTTCGGGAAGTTCAGGCATGGCAGCTCTCCTTTAGAACTCTAATTTCTAAACAAGGCTCAAATAACCAAATGCCAGAATAAAAAACTATACGGGCGGTCATTGCGAGGAGTCCCGATGAAATCTTGATTGAATCGGAACGACGTGGCAATCTCGCTTTAATCGAGAGGCTTGCTATGTCAGAGATTGCCGTGCTCGCAATGACAGATAGATTGGCAATTATTTTTAGATTATGGTCACTTTATTTTGTTTGGAATTTGATGTTTGTGATTGGGATTTTCCCGCTTAATCCATCTCGCCCCAGTTGCGGCCTTTTTTCATCTCAACCTTGAGGGGTACGCTCAGGATGCAGGCGGTTGACATAACATCCGGCACCATCCGCCACATCATCTCAAGCTCTTCCTCCGGCACCTCGAAGATAAGCTCATCATGCACCTGCAAGAGCATCTTGCTTGCAACCTGCTTCGCATTCATGTCGCGCCAAATTCTAACCATGGCTATCTTGATAATATCGGCCGATGTCCCCTGCACCGGCATGTTGATTGCCATGCGCTCGGCGGCTTCGCGTACCTGGCGGTTAGGCGAATTAATTTCCGGGATGTAACGTCGCCGTCCGAGTAGGGTCTGGACGTAGCCTTTCGCCCGAGCCATCTGCTTCGTTTCTTCCAAGTACTTTTTAACGCCGGGGAAGCGGGCGAAGTAGTCCTCGATGAAACGGTGCGCCTGGGCGCGGGAAAGCTCGGTTGCCTGCTCCAGGCCGTAGTCGCTCATGCCGTAGATGACGCCGAAGTTTACCGTCTTGGCAAGACGCCGCATATCGGGCGTGACCTTATCCTGAGCGACGCCGAAAAGCTGGCTTGCCGTTGCCGCGTGGACGTCGCGGCCTTCGCGGAAGGTGGCTAAAAGGGCCGGGTCCTGGGAGAGGTGCGCCAGCGCCCGGAGGTCAATCTGCGAGTAATCCCCGGCGACGAGCCATTTCCCTGATGGTGCGATGAAGGCTTCCCTTATCTCCTTGCCGCGCTCGCCGCGGACGGGGATATTTTGCAAATTTGGGTCACTTGAAGATAACCGGCCAGTCGTCACAATTGTCTGGTTGAAGCTGGTATGTATCCGCCCCGTTTTCGGGCTCACAAGCTCAGGCAAGGCATCAATATAGGTTGACTTGAGCTTGGATAAAGTGCGGTACTCGATAGTCATATTCAATATTTTTAGCTTTTCTTTATCATCAGGATTCTCGCTCTCGGCCAGGCTTCGCCTGAGTTCTTCCAGCACCGACGCCTCGGTGGAGTAGCCGGTCTTGGTCTTTCTGCCGGTGGGAAGCCTCATCTCTTCGAAAAGGACGATGCCGAGTTGCTGCGTGGAATTGATGTTGAAATCGTGGTGTGCCAGCTTGAATATTTCCTGCTCCAGCGCGGCCATGTCTTTATCGAGGCGCTCCGAGAGCCCCTTAAGCTGCTCTTTATCCACCAGGACGCCGTTCATCTCCATGTCAACCAGCACCGGGACAAGCGGCATCTCGATGTCGGCAAAGAGCGACCATAACCCCTGCTTCTCAAGCTCCGGCTTAAGGAGTTCGGATAGCTGCCAGGTTGCGGCGGCATCGGCGCCGCAGTAGTTTTTAACCGTCTCGACCGGCACCTGGGACATGGAGATGGTTTTCTTGCCCGTGCCGATAAGCTCGGAGATGGGCGTCATGACGACCCCCAGCCGGTTGAAGGCGAGGTCTTTGAGGTTGAGGGCCTTTTCGCCCAACAGGTATCCGGCAATCATGGTATCGAAGGCGAGGTTTTGAACCTTGAGCCCGTTTTCAGCCAGGACAATGATGTCGTATTTGCCGTTGTGGGCGCGTTTTACTGTTTTAATATCTTCCATGACGGGTTTGATTGCTCTGATGACCGTACTAAGTGGCAGCTGCACAATTTCCATCAGCCCGGTATGCCCGACCGGGATGTAAAAGGCCTCCCCACCGTCCATGGCGAAGGATATGCCGACAAGCTCTCCGTTCATGGCGCTGAGTGTCGCCGTCTCAGTATCGAAGGCGAATTCTCTGGCGGCGCTAAGCCACGAAAGAAGCTGGGATAAGGCTTCTTCGGTATTTACCAGGTGGCACGCCCGCTCACCGGGGCCTGTTGCGGCAGCGGGCGACACTTTCGGCGTATCTTCCAGGGCTTGCCCTGAGCTTGTCGAAAGGGCTTCCGGCAGCCGGTCAATCAGACTTACGAACTCAAGCTCGCGGAAAAGCTCAATGATTCTGGCTCTATTTTCGCCGGTTAGCGTGCATTTCTCAAGTTGAAGCTCGACCGGCGCGTCCCGCCTGATAGTGGCAAGCTCGCGGCTCTCGTATGCCCCGGCCTTATTCTGCTCAAGGGACTCTTTAATTCGCGGTGGTACGACTTCGTTTAGATGCGCGTATATCCCATCAATGCTGGCGAACAGTTCTAGGAGCTTTACCGCCGTCTTGTCTCCAATACCGGGGACACCGGGGATGTTGTCCGAGGCGTCACCTTTGAGCCCCTTGAAGTCGGCAAACTGCGCCGGGTTTACGCCGTACTTTTCTTTCACAAGGGTGGCATCGAAAAGCTGGGTCTCGCTGAAGGACTGGCCCGGTTTGGGGTACAGCACGCTGACACCATTCTCGACAAGCTGCATGGCGTCGGCGTCGCCGGTAACAATGATAACCTCGCTTCCTTTTTCCCTTGCTTCGCGGGCGAGCGTGCCGAGCAGGTCGTCCGCCTCGAAGCCGGCCTGTTCGTAGATGGGAATGCCGAAGGCCCGGACAAGCTCCCTCGCCCGGCCAAGCTGGTGGACAAGCTCATCCGGGGTCTCGGGGCGGTTTTCTTTGTAGTGCTCGAACATGTCGTGACGAAAGGTGGGCGCCGCCATATCGAAGGCGACGGCGCAGCCGTCTGGCTTGCGGTCGCCAATTACCTTTAGCAGCATTGAGGCGAAGCCGTAAACGGCGCTTACAATCTCGCCGGTCTTCCTTACGGTTAAAGGTTCGCGGTTGCGCTGGAAGGCGTGGTAGGCACGGTGCACCAGACTGTTGCCGTCGAACAACACCAGTAGCTCTTTTGTCATGCGTATATTATACCAGAGCAGGTGGGATTCATGGAAAATATTAAGGCGTCTCAGAAAATTGAATTAAGATTGGCGAGGGGGAGTGTTTAAGATACACAAATACCTTACGGATGTGTCTGGATGGCTTTTAGAAATCCCGGAGCGGGGCTTTCTGCAGGCGTTTTAAGAAAGAGGTATCGTTGTGGCCGGCAAGGATGAAAATGCCGTTTTGATATTCAAAAGTCGTGATGGCGGCATTGTCCATTCTGATGTTCCAGAAATGGGAATCGTCGAGTCCCAGGAGAGCGCAGATGATAACCTTGTTCACGGCCCGGTGGGATACGAGGACGACCGTTCCGCTATGGCTGGAAACCACGCTATTCACGACATCGAGCGCCCTTTTCCTCATGCCCATCAAGCACTCGCCGCCGGGCATGGTGACAAGATGCGGCGTTGTCAGCCACTCCTGATATAGCACCGGATACCTATTTTCCGCCTCGCGGCGGGTAGTCGCACCCCACTCGCCGTAATCGAAATCAATCAGTCCGAAAACGGTTTCGACGGCGAGCCGGTGGGGTCGGGCAACAATCTCGGCGGTTGAAATTGCACGCTTCAAGGGGCTTGAAAGCACGGCTTCAATATCGGCCTCTTTGAGATAGTCGGCCAGCAGTTCCGCCTGCCTTATTCCCGTCTCATTAAGGTGCACATCCGCCCGCCCGCGGAAGATTTCCTCGCGGTTCCATTCGGTCTCACCGTGTCTTACAAGAATAAGCTTCAATAAATCCTGCCTCTTTTTACAACAAATTACCCTCATTAAGCCGTTCTGTTCAGGGCAACAAGGTCATCCGAAGCAGCCAGATGTAAAGGCATTAAAGATGGTCTCTTACTGTACCCATCTGACGGTATTCTCAATCGGGTCGCGCTGGCTGTTCATTTTATTTACCGGGAGGGTCCAGTCGGGATAGCCTACGCAGATGCTGATAATAAGGCGCTCCGATGCCGGGATGCCGGTCACGCGTCTTACCACGTCCGGGAACCTGATGCCCGACCCCAAGATGCAACTTCCGAGGCCGTAGTTAAGGGCCGTCAGGCAGATGGTCTGGGTCAGCATTCCGCAGTTGAAGTAAGGCGTCCGGTCGCCGAACGCTTCATCGGCGGAGATGAAAATAACAGCCGGGGCATTGAAGTAGCGGCTGCCCTGCTTTACCCACGCCTCCCGCTTTTCTTTATCATCTCGCTGTATGCCGAGCAGGGCGAAAAGCTGCTGCGCCTGCTCCATCTGGCGTTCGCGGTACCTGCCCTCAAGCGGAAGCTCCGGCCCGGGTGCGGCCACGGCCAGCATTTCCAGGTTGCCCTGCCTGATGGCATCGAGGGCTTTGCCGCTGACAACGGTAATGTGCCAGGGCTGCGTGTTCCGCGATGACGGCGACCTGACCGCCGTTTCCAGAATCGCTTTTAAAATCTCCTGAGAGACGGGGTCGCTCTTATAGCCGCGGATGCTCTTTCTTTCCCGTATCGCCTGCAAGATATCCATTCCTACTCCTTTTTATTGCTTGGTTTTACTGGTATCGTCCACTTTTTCAACTTCAATGGTGACGTTTGTCACGAGGGCGGCAAAGGCGCCAATGGCGGCAAGGAGCGGCGCAAACACAATGCCCGCTGTTGCCACGGCCGCCCCGGCGGTAAGAGGAATATCCATTATCGTTCTTCCTTCGTGGATGATGCGGATGCGCCGGACGTTGCCCTCATGAATAAGTTCCTTGAATTTATCCACCAGCTGGCTGCCGGAAATGGTGAACTTCTCATTGGTGTTCGCCATAATTCACCCCTCTACAAATAATTCACGTTCTATTAAACCAGTTTCCGAATGGGGAGTAAAGGGGGAAATTCCAAATCCCAAAATCCAAATCACCGAAACAGCAATGACCGAAACTCTATAATTCGTTTGGAATTTTCTCCTGGTGGCTATCTCATTATTTTAACCGCTCTCCCCGTTCGGCTGGACTCCAGGATGGCATCCACTATCTTAACCATCTCCAGCCCATCATATCCGGAACTCGGAGGCGCCGTGTTTTCCAGTATGCACTTATTAAAAGCCTCAATTGCCCGGATGTAGAGGCCCGGTATGGGGTCTTCCGCCGGGAAGGTTTCCCTGAGACTCACGGCATCGCCTTCTATTATCAGTTCACCCCTGAGCGGCATTCCCACCGTCCCTTTGCCGGTTATTTTCATCTTGCTGCCGTAGATAACGAGGTCGTCGTCCGAGCGGGGGACGAGCATCCCGGAGATGACCACGCCGGTAGTCCCTTTCGTAAAGGAAAGAATTACGTAAGCCATACTGTCGAGGGGCTGTACGGGTGGCTTTTCATCGGTGAGTGCCCGTACTTCTTGAATTTCACTCCCGAGTACGAACCGGAGCAGGTCAATGGGGTGCACGCCGGTGCCGACAAGTGCACCCGCCCCGGCCATCTCCGGGTCATTCCGCCATCCGGAGCCGCGCGGTGCGTTCCGTGACCGGCCGTGAGCGTATTGCGCTTTAACAACGTTTACTTCGCCGGCCTCACCGGACTGGATGAGCCGGCGCGCCTCAACGTGAGCCGGGTGAAAACGGTTCTGAAAGTCAATCCCCAGCTTGACCTTGTTGTCATTGCAGGCCTTAATCATGCGCTCGCACTCAGCGACCGTGAGCGCCATCGGCTTCTCACAGTACACGTGCTTTCCTGCTTTCGCGGCCATTATCGTTTGTTCAGCATGGAGATTGTTGGGAGTAGCTACATACAGGACATCAAGCGCCGGGTCTTCAAGCATTTTCTCAAGCGAATCATAAGCTCGTTTGGCCTTGTGCCTCGCCGCAAAGTCCTGCGCCCGCTCCAGGCTGCGGCTCGCGACCGCCACCAATTCAGTGCCGGCGGCGCGGCTTAAGGCCGGAGCCATAAAACGACTGGCGTGGCCACCGATTCCAATGATACCCCATCCGAGTGTCATGACATCCTCCCGTAATCAACTACCCACAGGTTGAATGAATAATTAGTGGATAATCTAGGCGTTCTGAGAAATTTTGTCAAGCCGAGTAGAAACTCAGTAAGCATCCGCGTGGAATGCCCATTGGTATGGATTGTGTTCTCTTGGGTATTTATAAGGATAATTATTAAGTCATTCATAGTTCGTGAGCAAAGGCTAGACCACCAGACGTTCTCATGTTAAAGTAAGATAACAAAATCGAGGGGAAACAAAATGGCAGACATTATCGGCGGTAAGAATCCGGTCATTGAGGCTCTCCGCTCCGGGCGTTCCATCAGCCGGGTGATTATCGCCCGGGGAGCACAGGAGCAGGGGATGGCTGACATCGTGCGCCTTACCTGCGAGCGGGGAATACCGGTTGAGTATGTGGCAAGAAGTCTCCTGGATAGAGAAACGGGTAGCACCAGCCACCAGGGGGTTGTCGCTCACGCCGTACCTCGGAAAGATATCGGCTTCGATGACCTGCCTGAAATAGCCAGAGAGAAAAATGAGCTGCCTCTGTACGTTGTCCTGGACGGCATCGAGGACCCGCATAACTTCGGCGCTCTCATCCGCACCGCGGAAGCCGCCGGCATCCAGGCCATACTCATCCGCTCGCGGCGGGAGGTCGGAATCACGCCGGTGGTGGCTAAGGCATCGGCCGGGGCGGTTGAGTACGTACCGGTTGTCGTTGTCCCCAATATTTCGCAGGCAATTATGGAACTGCAAAAGAGCGGTATCTGGGTTGTCGGCATCGAGGCGGGCAGCAAAACTATTTATACCGAAGTTGACTATAAGGTTCCGACCGCCATTGTCATCGGTGGTGAGGGGAAGGGAGTGTCCGACCTCGTCAAAAAGCGCTGCGATATATTAGCTTCTATCCCGATGCGTGGGAAAATCTCCTCGCTCAATGCCTCCGTTGCCGCGGGAATCGTTATGTACGAAGCCTATCGGCAAAGGACGGACAATTTCAAATCGCAGAGATAAGACTTAAGGAAGGTTTTGTCTTTTAAGTTCTCCCGTTTGTCAACAACCTTTATTAATCGGAATTTTTTGCTTTATTGCCTCATCACCATTATGTAGTTCCGTTTCGGTGCCTCTATAGCGCGGTTTCCTACGAGAAGGATAGTTCTACACCGGCAATAGAGTTGGAATTCGATAGCCGCCCGCGCTTGTAAAGAAGCTGGCTATGATTTAGAAACGCTTTGAGGGCATGAAGTGACCTTGTGAGTAACGCGATGATACAATAGGAATATGAGGCTGTCCTAAAAGTCCTGAATCGTCATTCTGAGCGAAGCGAAGAATCCGTCCCCACGAATGAATTACGGACTCACCGTTCACGGATTCTTCAGTCGCTTCGCTCCTTCAAGAATGACATTATTAGACAGCCTGATATAGTTCGTATTGCAGAAAATATGAAAGTATCCTATTCTTGAATGTCAGCTATATCGGTTTATTAGAAAGGTATTCAAGAGATATCCGGTTATCTCCCGAGCAAGTAAGATGGGTGAATGGCTTTATGAACTTGGTCAAAGGGCACTGGAGGCAGTCAACCAGAGCAGCCCGCCTGTCCTTATCGCCCTGTTTCTCGTGACGTTTTTTACGGAATTCGCCATTCCGTTCCCCTGGGTGCAGGACATCATTTTCTACTATATCGGCTTTCAGTTCGGGCGTTCATCACTGCAGGTAATACCGATAACACTGGTCATGCTCGCCGGCCGACTGGCCGGTTCAGCCATTGTTTACTGGCTGTCACGGCTCATCGGAACGCCTTTTATCAACTGGACAGGGAAACGTTTTAAAAAATTTCCTTCGCGGGTTGCATCCGTCCAGGCACGCCTCTCCAAACACACCATCATCGCCATGACCAGCGTCCGGCTTATGCCGGGGGCGCTCGTACCCTCATCCATTGCGGCGGGTGCCATTTGTCTTAATTATCTCGATTTTGTGCTGGGTATTACACTGGCATCAATCATTGACGACGGTACGACCATCCTCTCCGGCTTTGTTACACGCCTCAGCATAGAGTATCTGGGTGTCAAGCCAACACCGTGGCTTTTCAGCGTCGGCGTGATAGTGACCATGGTAATAGTCTGGGTTATGCCCTGGCTCTATTTTCGCGCCAGAGGACGGAAAAAGACGGGGCCGCCACCGGGCAATCAGGCTGATGCTGAAAGTTGTGCGAAGAAAGAATAGGAGCCGTACTATCAGAGGCCTCAGGTTTGGTTTTCCCGTCTTTTTGCCGCCACGAATTTCTTGATACGCCTGATGGCGAAGGTCACACCGTAAAGCAGGGAAAGGCCGGCAACGGAATAAAGCACCATGTTCACCGGCTTTGCCATGACCGTTGTGCCGACCGTCGCCCCAAGGATAATATAAGCGCCGTCCCACGCCAGGGCGGCCAGCAGCACTGCTACGGTGAGGGTCCCAAGCCGTCGCTGTGCCCCCAGCGTTAAAGTGAGCGGAATACGCAGCCACATGAGCCTTCCGATGGCAACGGTGAAAGGCGAAAGATGGGCAAGTCCCCGGGCTATCTTCTCAGGAACGGCCTCTTTATCCGCCATCTTCTCCTCAAAGCGGCGGTGGTAGAACCGGATTAGCGGCATACTACCGTAGCGGCTGAGGTGATAGAGGATAATCGAGCCCGCCTCTCTCCCGGCGATTGTTCCTGAGATTAAAAACACGAGGGAAAACGGAGAGAGCAATCCCCTGGATACCTGGTAGCCACAAAGAATCCAGACCGTCTCCAGCAGAAAGGGGATGGAAAAGCCGAATTCCCCGATGGCACACAGGGCAAAAAGAATGAATGCAACTTGCGGGCTGGCCGTACCGATGAGGTTGATGACCTGTTCGAGAATAGCCTGCACATCCATGCCATCCCAACCCCTTTACTAGTGATAGGGTTCTATGTCCAGAAGGTCAGCGACGGTAACGAAGCTATATCCCTTTGCCTTTAGGCCGTCTATGATGAGCGGCAGCGCGAGAACCATAGCGCTTTTATCGGCATGGGCATTGTCATGTTCAAGTCCATAGCCATCATGAAGGAGAATTATTCCCCCCCGCTTAGCCTGCTTAATAATATCCTCCGCCATCTGTTCCGGCGTTCTCCCGGAAAGCTCCGGTGTGGAAATACTCCAGAGTATCTCATTTAGACCCTGCTCTTCAACGTACTGGATTTCCCAGGGTGACTTACGGCCGTGCGGGGGACGGTATAAACTGGGGTGAACACCGGTGACTTCATAAATCTTCTCTTCGGCGAGAGAAAGGTCGCGGCATCCCTGCATGGATAAGGCGTGGTTGGCATCGTGGCTATACGAGTGATTGCCGAGAACGTGCCCTTCGGCGATAATGCGCCTCGCCGTTTCCGGGTAGAGTTCAACATTGTACCCCGGCGTGAAAAAGGTCGCTTTGATACCCCGGCTATCCAGGATATCCAGAATTTGCGAGGTGTACGGCTCGTTGGGCCCGTCATCAAAGGTCAGGGCAACGACCTTCTCGTTCGCGCTGCCCTCATAATAAATCTTGCCGAAGACCGGTGATGCGATTACGAAATACCCGTAGGCGCAGAATGTTACCGGGATAACGATGAGGCCGGTCATAATGACACGGGCGGGTGAAAGACGCAGCTTCCTTACCGCGGATTTCATATAGCTAAGCGGCGCGGTGAGTTCGTAGCGGGCATACTTTCCCATATGGATTAATAAGTCGAGGAAAACATAAAAGGCCGATTTTTGCATCGTACGGGCGGATGTCCTGACTCTTATTCGGTCATCATAAATGACTCTTCCCATGCGGCTTAAGCGGGTGGCAAGGTCGAACTGGTCGGCGGCGTAAACATACGGATTATAGCCGTTTATCTGCAGGAATGCCCACTTCTTGAAAGCGAAGTTAGCCCCGGAGACGACAAAGGGGCGTCCGAAGAAAAGCAGAGCTATTATATTGAAGAAATATCTTATGTACCGCTCCACCGGCGCCCACCAGGGAGGCGTGATATAGAAAAACGGCCCGCCGACGGCAACCGCTTCTTTGTGTTCGGCGAAGCGTCTGGCAATGCCGGTAAGCCAGTCTCTGGGGTAGATGGTATCCGCATCGGCCTGGGCGATGATTTCACCCTTTGCCGCCGCCGCACCCGCGGCGCGGGCGAAGAAAACGCCCCGCATCTCACAGGTAATTAATTTAACGCCGTATCTCTCGACGACGGCGGCCGTCCCGTCGCGGCTGGCGTTGTCCACGACAAGTACTTCATAACTTCCGGTGAAGTCCTGAGACAGAAGCGACTCAAGGCAAGCCGGAAGGTTTTTCTCTTCATTATAGGCCGGGACAACAATGCTGACGTACGGTCTTTTTTCTCCCAATGGCTTTCCCTCTCCCAAATAATACCGTTAATGGAGCAGACTCAGCCTCGGTAAGGACAATTTCCCGCAAGATTGTGTATGGAGTATAACGCTAGCGGCGAAGCTTGTAAAGACTGAATTAATTTTCACGATAAGCGGAAGTAGTACTCCTGTCCATTACCGGATTTGAAGCAATATCTGGGGAATGATGAAATGTTATTCACCGTTCGCAGAGACTAATGTCTGTGCTATAATCGGCGCGTGAAGAAGAAGTTGATGGATATTCTGGCCTGCCCGGTATGTAAAGGGGAGCTCAAGCTGACGGTGAATGGGGAAAAAGGGGATGAAATAATCACCGGCTCTCTCTACTGTGCGAAATGCCAGGTGACATATCCAATAACCGACAGCATTCCTAACCTCTTACCGCCAAAATCCCGGCCCTGAGCAAATACCAAAACAAAAAATTCTCAAGCTGTCATTGCGAGCCCGCTGAAGGCGAGCGTGGCAATCTCCGATTGAGAGAGCTTTACCATTTCCGTAGATTGCCACGTCGTCCCTCAGGGAAAAAGGAGTTCGGGACTCCTCGCAATGACAGAATATGTTTGTCTTGTTTACCTGTTACTTTGTATTTATTTAGGATTTATGGTTCGTATATAGCATTGCATATGCGCGTATATCAAGTCTGTCACAGATAAGGGATTAGCCAGAATGCGAATTTTAGAACTACGTTTCGGGAATATACGCCGCCGAACTGTCCGGTGATTCCCAGACTTCCACCTGAGAAATATCTAACTGCTCTTTTTCCAGCTTGAGTCTTAATTCACGGTAAATTGTCTCAGCGATGTTCTCCGCCGAAGGGTTGACGTTGTCAAAAGGCGGCAAGTCGTTTAAGCAGTGGTGGTCATACCTCAAGATAATGTCTCCCAGTTCTTTCTTGAGCGTGGTGAAATCAAAAGCCAGCCCGATGTCATTTAAGGCAGCTGCTTCAATGGTAACCTTGACCTGGTAGCGGTGTCCGTGCAGCGACTCGCATTTCCCCTCGTAGCCCCGGAGGAAATGCGCCGAATCGAAATGCCGGGTAACGGATACGCGGTACATTAACACTTCCTTTGATAAACTTCCCACGACCTTACGGTCGGGGTATTAACTTTTACAAACTGCGTTTGCCCTGCATCTTTTGCCATCTCTCATGAATAGCCTTTGATATCGGAAAGATGCAGGGTGAGCTTCATCCCTCGACCTGACGGTCGGGGTATTAAGCATGGAAGTATAAATTACTGTTATCGTATTTACATCCAGGCAACCAGTAACATTTGACCTTATGCAAACGAATTTGCGCCGGGGAGTATTAAACCTTCTTTATGACCCCCTCTTTACCCGGTACGCTGTCGCACAGTTCTTCAATTGTCTTATGCAACACCGGGTGAACAACATCGGGGGCAATTTCGGCGAAGGGTACCAGGACAAAAGCCCGCTCGTGAAATCTTGGGTGAGGTATGACAAGCTGCGGCTCATTGTTTACAATTTTATCGCCAAAAATAAGTATATCTATGTCAATGATGCGCGGGGCGTTAGGCCGTAAGTCCGGCACCCGGCCGAGTTTATTCTCAATTGATTTTACGGTGATAAGCAGCCCCAGTGGAGACAGTGAGGTGTGCGTCTTAACAACCATGTTCAGGTAACGCGGCTGGCTTATCGTGCTCACGGGTTCGGTCTCGTAGATGGGTGAGGCCTTGTCAATCTTCATCCGGTCGGAAATAAGTCCCAGCGCCATTCTGAGGTTCTCTTCCCGGTTGCCCAGGTTTGAACCAAGGCCCAGATAAACCGTCTCTGCGTTCAATCCTTACCCCCTGAAAAACAATGACGGGAAATTTTCTAGCCACATCGAAAATTAAGGGTTCAATTTCTATGTTACACTGAAGGTGGAATAGCGCCCGGAGTAGGCGCCCCACTCGGTAATCACTTCTTCCACGCGGGCGCGGGACGGACCGACCCTCAGGTAATCTACCAGCGCCTCTAGTTTCTTTTTTGTACCTTCGGCTTTAACTTCGACGGAGTACCCATCAGACCGGTTGCTGACATATCCGGTAAGTCCCAGGGCTTTAGCCTCAGTTTCGGTGGAGGCACGGAAAAGTACGCCCTGCACACGGCCGCGAATTACTACGTGTACCGCGGCAAACTCATTATTCTTATCCATTTTTCCCGTACGTCTTAACTCTGATGGCTAAATGAGCGGACTGGTGCCCGGTTGAGTTACCGGGTAATTGATATCCGGTAGACTCCGTTGTCCCGAGCCGGTGCCGTCCGTTGCCGGAGGGCGGCATTTTCCAGAAAATACACTCCAGGGCTTAAAGGAGTCTTATTCTTCCCCTTCTTCGCGCTTGCGGCGCTTCTTCACTACCTCAACCTCAACCGGCGGGGTAGAAATAATCTCCAAGGCAGCCGGCTGGCGCTTTTTAGCATCTTTCTTTGGTTTCTTGGTCTCCTTGTTTCTGACATCGCGGTTTCCCATAAATCAATGCTCCTGTCCAGGCAAATACGTTTCAATTTGCTACTGAAGTTTAGCAAACTAAGGCTATTTTGTAAAGAAGACGAATTTTTCTTGACGTTAGCGCACTGAAGGTATAAAATAAACACAAATAATGAGCATATGCTCATATATAAAGTTGGAGGTTTACAAATTGAAGATTGCTGTAATTACCGAAGATGCCAAGACAATCAGCCAGCATTTTGGCCGTGCGCCTTACTACCTTGTGCTGACGATTGAAAACGGAAAAATTATTAACCGTGAGACGCTTCCCAAGGCCGGGCACCAGACTTTTGCGGCCGAGGAAAGCGAGCACGCCGCCCAGGGGCCGCACGGATACGATGACGCCTCACAGGCAAGACACGCTGTCATGGCGGACCCTATCGCTGACTGCCAGGTCCTGCTGGGGGGAGGAATGGGTATGGGGGCTTATGAGAACCTGCGGGCGCGCGGTTTAGAGGTAATCATAACCGATGTTTCGGATATTGAGCAGGCGGTCAGGCTTTGCCTCGAAGGTAAATTGCCAAATCTTTCGCAACGCCTGCATTAGAAGTCATCTCATACATATCGGTATTGAAGCTAAGCCTCATAAGTCAATCCATTGCAATGGAAAAAGCTAAAGAATGCTTTTGAGATGGCTTTCAACCAACTTTTATTCCGAACTTAGATATATACATCTGGAAAGGGACTCAATGTTATCGAAGAAAGAAATACTGGAAACCCTGGATTCCGTGATTTTAGGAGGAACCCGTACAGGTCTGGTAAGTAAGAATCTTGTCAGGGATGTCATTTTGAAAGACGGCATCATCCATATTGTAATTGCAAACACTGGGTTAACACCGGATACAGAGGAAACATTTAAAGAAAACATCAGGAATGTCATCGGGGAAGATACGGGATTCAAGAAGATTGATATCGCCTTTGAAGAGGTAAAGCCCGCTGAAATAAACAACGTGAAACATGTGATTGTCGTCATGAGCGGCAAGGGCGGCGTGGGGAAGTCCCTCGTAAGCGGGCTTCTTGCCGTCTCACTCAAGAGAAGGGGGAAACAGGTTGGCATCCTCGATGCGGATATCGCCGGACCCAGTATCCCCAGGATGTTCGGCCTCGCCGGCCCGGTACCGGGTTTCGGTCACGCGATCATCCCTTTGGAGTCGAAATCGGGCATCGAGGTGATATCGATGAACCTACTTCTTGAAAATGAGAGTGACCCTGTCATCTGGCGGGGACCAATCATCAGCAATGCGATAACGCAATTTTGGCAGGATACGCTCTGGGGGAACCTTGACTATCTTGTCATTGACCTCCCGCCCGGAACAACGGATGCTTCCCTCACGGTAATGCAGTCCCTGCCGGTAACCGGCATCGTAATTGTAACGACACCCCAAGACCTGGTCGAGATGATCGTAAAAAAAGCGGTAAACATGGTAAAAGAGATGAATAAACCGGTCATCGGGGTCATTGAGAACATGAGCTACTTCCGGTTGCCCGGAACTGATGAGAAGATTGAGATTTTTGGCCGGAGCCGCGCCGAGGAAATTGCCCGTGATATAGGAGTACCGCTGCTCGGCCGGTTGCCGGTTGACCCTGAAATCGCCCGGCTCTGTGACGAGGGCAACATCGAGTCCTATGAGTCAGATTCCTTACAGGCGCTTGGCAATTCTTTTAGCTGGGCGATAACGAAAAAATAAAACCAGGAGTGCACAATGCAATTAAGGGTCAGCGGGCTTTCACTCGATACGGTGAATGAAGACCTGATGCCGCTCTTCTCTGCAATTGGAACGGTTGAACTAATCACGGTAATCAGAGATATTATTTCCGCAAAATCAAAAGGCTACGCTATCGTATGGATACCGGATAACCAGGCAGCCATGGAAGCTGTCAGTAAGTTGAATGGTACCGTGATAAGACAGAACAAGATTACAGTTTCCCGGATGCCGGAGATCATGCCCGGTGAAATGGAATTCCGAGAATGGCTGGCAGACAATGCGAATACAGTTTTAAGGGAAATAGGTTTAAGGGAGGGACAGACCATACTGGACTATGAGCTGTGGCCCCGGCATATTCACAATTCCGGCGGCTGAGATAGCCGGTGTGAAAGGAATCATACACGCTTTTGACGTCCGTTCCCAGCCGCTGGAGCGCGTCCGGGGAAAGGCGGAGAACGCCGGGCTTACGAACATCAGAACCATACTTGCGGAAAACTCGAGTTTAAGTACGGGCCTTCAGGATGAAAGCGCCGATGTTATCCTTGTTTTTGATATGCTGCACACTGTCACCGACAAAGAGGGGCTTTTCCGGGAATTGCAGCGGGTGTTAAAAAAGAATGGATTCCTTTCAGTTTTCCCGATGCACTTGGGAACGGTCAGACTGCTTGAAATTATTGAGCAAAGCCATCTGTTCTGCCTGAGAGACCGGTTCTCTCTGCCCGGTTACCGGTCGCCGAGCGAGGTGGTCAACTTTATAAAATACCAGAGATAGGTCGAGAAAGCACCGTTGCCGGCCCGTTATCCGCTGCCTTTGTGACCTGACCCATTTAATGTGCGCCGCTTGCGTAGAATGTTTTACGCATATGGTCAATCTTCGCCATTTCCCAGGGATAGGAAACCTCAAACTCATTTGCCCCCGCCCTTATTCCCCATTCTATGTAGCTCATGCCGGTGAAGCTCACGATGTCTACTTTCTCACCAAGGGATATCCGGGCAGCGGCCATTGCCTTTGCCACCCGGTACTGATTCGGAAATTCCGCCCGCTCCATTTCGGTAAAGGGTACCGGCTTTAAGGGAATGACCATGAGAGACCCTATCCCGAGCTCTTTCACGAACTCTATTTCCCGGGCGACGTCTTCGTCTGTCTCGCCGACTCCCATGAGGAAACTGCTCCAGACACCGAGTCCGAGTTCTTTCGTATCCCGGAGCGTTGTCAGCCGAGCTTGAAGGTTATCGCCCGGCCGCAGATTCTTAAACGTTTTCTCGTTCATGACCTCGATTCCGGTCCAGTAGCCGTCCATTCCGGCTTTTTTGAGCCGGATGAGGCATTCCTTTGAAAGGGGGCCAAACTGACCATAGATTTCCAGATGGGTCTTCTCTTTTATTGCTGAGATGTAATCGTAATAATATTCCGGCACTTCATAGCCCATCCACCCCGAGACGAGATGGGTTTTCTTAATCCCCGCTTTTTCAAGTGCAGTGGCTTTTTCTACCACCTCTTCAAGTGAGTAACGCCGTATCCAATCGGTGTCGTAGTACCGGCTGCCATACCAGAAACAGTGACGGCAACGCGGGTTCACAGTACAGCTGGTATTAAAAAAGATAGGCCAGCGAAAACGGCTTTCCCTGTTTTTCGCGATCTCCTGTGCCCTTTTGAAAAGTGTTACGGCATCCTCTTTTAACAGCGCGCTAACATCTGGTTCCATTGAGATACCCCTCTTTCCGGATAACGCAGAATTTTTGTCATTTAATTTAATCGGTTAAATCAGTCTTAATCACGTAAGATTTAGCACCGGCATCTCCGGTTGATTACCGGGTTTCCGGAAGCTTTTTCCTTTACCTGGAACTCCAGGTTTGTAATCTCTATCATCAGAATCAGGAGGAACCGAGCAGACGGCCGGCATCATACGCGATAATTTGCATCCAAGTTTCGGATGTCGAAGGATTGCCCGGGAAATTAGTCAAAAATATCAGCTCAACGTTTAACGCCGAAGCTATTTTCACACCGGCCTGAGAGCTGTATTGAGCGCTATTGGCGACCAGAATAACCTTATCTTTTTTCCCCTGCTCGATGATCCCGTTGATTTCTTCATCGGCAAGTGGTCTGGTCCCATTAAACGTGGCAGATACATCCAATCCTATCCAGACAAAGAAATCACGCAAATGCTCCTCGCAGACCACGTTGGTACTCGGCAGGGATTTCGACATATAGATGCTTATTGCCCTGGCGATGATATAGGCTTCCTGGTAATCTACTTTCTTTTTGTAGGCAGCTACAGACTGCCGGTAAAAGGCAGAACGTTTTTCATCAATATCGGCCAGTATTGTAGCAATTTTTTCAGCGGCTTCAAGCTGGCTGGACGGCAGTAACCAGTCCCTTTCCAGGCCAAGCTGGAACAGCCTGATGGAAGGATAGTCTGTCAAATTCTGCGGGAACTTGGCTGACTGCCAGTCATGGATGATGAGAACATCAACCCCCGATAGTTTGGCCAAGTCTTCCGGTTTTAGTTCGTATTTCAAAGGATTCTGTGCCGGCGGGACAAGGTTGACCACTCTTACGGCATCTCCACCGATCTCACTCACCACCGCCGCAATCTGTGTCGTTCCGGTCGCCACTTTCAATGGCGGTGCCGGCGGTATCGCCGGTGCCGCCTCTGATTGTGCTCCGGGAGACCCAGAACATCCCTGTATGAAAGTGAAGAGCGGCACCAGTGTGAGAACGGCGATGATTACCCGGACAACATGTTTTTTCATAGATTTACTTTACGCCAGTCTGATATCGCGATGAAACACGATGATGAGGTTAACAGATTTCTGCTATCGGTAAATACCGCTTTACTTGATGCCCAGTTCTCTCTTATAGAGTTTCTCGATATCACCCTCTGTCGGGACCCTCCCCGCCACCACGACTTTATCATTGATTACCACCGCCAGCGTGAACATTATGCCGTACTTCTTCCCCTCGTTTGAAATGGCCTCGTATTTTGCTACTTCCACCTGTCCCGGGTACTTAGCAGCGACTTTACGTGCCCTTTTTTCGGTGGCCTCACACGTCGGTCAGGTTGGCGTGGAAGTAAAGACTTTTACCGTTAACATTTTCCCCTCCATCAATCATATTTCCCGGACATCAGGGTGCAAACAGGCCGAAGATATACCCGGCAAATGATGAAATCACAAATATCAGGGTGGCATAAACGAGTGTCTTTTTGAACCCCATAATTCGGCGTATGACCAGAATGCCCGGTATTGAAATCGCCGAGCCTGTGAGCAGCAGGGCAAGTGAAGGCCCCCGTCCCATCCCCAGGACGCTAAACGCCTTAACAACAGGGACGAGGCTCAGGCTGCAAAACTCCATGAGCGTGCCGACGAAACCGGCGACAAAACATGCAAGCAGCCCGTTCCCACCGACATACGGAGCAACCAGCCACCCGGGAATCAGTGCCGCAATCAGGGTTGAGACCAACACGCCGATGAGGAACCAGGGGAGCAAAATTCGTGTCAGGGTCAGCGTCTCTTTCATCCACTGGACGAGCTCGTCCTTCGTATAAAAGACTTTAAGGAAAACGAGCAGAAGGAAGATGAGAACTCCTGACGCCACCCAGTAACCCGAACCCAGCAGGTCAAGAATAGCGATTAATGAGACAAAAAGGGCGGCCTGCTGCCAGAGGCCCTTTCCCTGTGGGTCTCCATCAGTACTGCCGGCAAAAGCGCCCTCATTTTCTACCTCGGGGGCTTCACGGAAGATAAAAGACATGATAATCCCGAGGATAAAGGCAAAGGCAACCGTGCAAATTGTCCAGGTTATTCCGATACCGGAACCGAGCACTTTTAAGGCAAGAACGATGACAAAGACGTTTATCGCCGGAGCGGAATAAAGGAAAGCGATGGCCGGACCAAATCCAGCGCCCCGGTTGTAAATACCGCTGAACAGCGGCATCACCGTACATGATCAGGTGGTGAGCGCCACACCGGAGATGGTGGCAAAAATGTAGGCGAGGGGCTTGTTGGCTTTCGGTCCCAGGTATTTCATTATCGTTTCCCGGGAAAGAAAGGTAATAATTGCCCCGGCCACGAAAAAAGCCGGAATTAGCGAGAGGACGACTTCAAGCGTAAATGTTTTTAAGAGAAAATCGAGCGCTTTTCGGAGGATTTCCTGTAAAAACAGCAACATCTTTACTCCTCTCTTATCGACTGCTATTTTACCTGTTTATTCTTAATAGCTTTGTTAATCAGTAATCTCAAAGAGCATCTTGTATGGGTTGTGACCAGTTTAAGCTGGTAATTCGCGAAAATGAGTACCATAATCTTTCCGTGCTATATATTATCGTCTTATGAGCGTATGTTCATAATTATTATACAGGATTATCTATATTTTTCAAGCCTTCATTCTGTTGACTATAAGCCCGTGACTCTTTTCGAAGATGCAGCAGCAATGTGAGAGATGCAACCCCAAAATATAATCCGAATACAGATGATCTCTTTGGAATTGCTTTAACCCTCTCGGCAAAATTGTTTCACGTAACAAATCACAGAACAAGATTGGGAATCAACCCACTCGATTGTCGCCGACTGGGCCTAATCAAGCTTAATTTTGTCGTTCTTGTCACTCACTATCTCATATTTGGAAGTTTCAGATACTCTGTTTTTGTATTCATCATTACATTCCTGGCACTTTGGGGGTGTCTCAACATTCCCGCCCTCTATCTTTATTGCTCTACCATAAAACAACGCACCGGCTAGCTTCTTGCGAGCTTTTGTCAAGATTCTCTGGAAAGTAGGACGCGAAATATTCATTTGTTTGGCTGCCTGCTCCTGCTCAAGACCTTCCAGGTCTTTAAGCCGCAGGGCTTCGAACTCCTCCAGTCAGAGTCAGGTCGTTTCAAGAAACCGCATGGGAATACCCCGCGGTTTGAAATAAGTAGACCTTGGTGTTGAAGAAATATGTCGCAGTTTAAATGGCCTTGACATCAAATGTACTCCTTCACTTTATGAGCATAAGCTCACAATGATTTTAAGTAACAATACAGAAGTGTCAAGATTACGGAAGATATGCGGCAAAGGAAATAAGCGCTAAATATTTAGACTTTATTTAGTGTTCTGGATGGCTTCCAGGGCTTTTTGGGCAGCTTCGGTCTCGGCTGTTTTCTTGCTCTTACCTTCACCGGTTGTGAGCACGCCACCTTCAACCAGCACCTCGACCATAAAGACCTTGTTGTGGTCGGGGCCGGTCTCTCCCGTCAAGCGGTAAACGGGTGTTCCCTGACCTCGCGACTGGGTTAGTTCCTGGAGCTGCGACTTGTAGTCCGTCTCTTTGGAAGCAAAGGTGACCCTTTCTATTTCCTCGCTCATGAGATTCAGAATAACGTACCGGACAGCCTCGAGCCCCTGGTCAAGATATACGGCGGCAATGACCGCTTCCATGGCGCCGGAAAGGTTTGCCAGTTTGCTACGGCCACTCGTTGCCTCTTCTCCCTTTCCGAGTAACAGATAATCACCGAGACCTATTCGCCGGGCTACGTGCGCCAGACTCTCGCGGCTGATGAGGACGGCGCGCTTCCGGGTAAGTTCCCCTTCACCGGCGCGGGTAAGCCCTTCATAGAGCTTTTCGGCGATGACGAGCCCGAGCACCGCATCACCCAGAAATTCCAGCCGCTCGTTCGAGGTATAGCCGGGGTTTTCGTTGACATAGGAGCTGTGAACCAGGGCGGTACCCAGCTTTGATTTATCCCTGAAAGTAACGCTGAGCTTTTCTTCGAGCGTGGTCAGTTCAGTCAAGCTATTCCCCCGCAAGGAATTAATGTTTTACTCAGCATAAGCTTAAAAAGGAAACATGTCAATTGCGATTACTTTTTGTGGCTTTGCATAATATTACCCCTGGACAGGCGGGCTCCGGCGGATTTATACTGGCAGCCATACTATGACAGAAAAACGGGAAGCGAGGCGTGTTCTTATCGGCACGTATAAAGCCGTACTGGACGGCAGCGTTGTTTCTTATATGCTGAAGCGGGGGCCCCGGTGCCGGCACGCCCGGCTTGAGGTAACGCGGGAAACCGGGCTTACCGCCGTTATTCCCCGGCGGTATGACATGAAGAGGCTGCCTGCCTTCCTGGAAGCCAACAAGCGCTGGATACTCTATGCCCTCAGGGAATACTGCTCTCCAACGGCTCGAATCGCAGAAAAGCCGAATCATGACAACAAGGTTCCCTATCTGGGAGAGTACCTTGAGATAATATACAAAGACGACGCCGATGGCATTTATCCCGTTAAAATCGAAGGGAACAAACTGGTTGTTAGCGCCGTACCATCAGGCGACGGTTTGTTAATCACAGCGCTTGAGAAGTGGTATCGCAAAGAAGCGGCAAACCTTATCAGGGAAAAGGCAGATAAAATAAGCACCCATATGGGGCTTTCTTATCACCGCACCGTGATAAAGAGGATGAGGTCGCGCTGGGGAAGCTGCTCGGTTAAGGGAAACCTGAACTTTAACTGGAAGCTCGTACTGCTTCCGGAGACTGTCATTGATTATGTCATCATCCACGAGCTAACGCATCTCAAAGAGATGAACCACGGGAGGAAGTTCTGGGAACTGGTCGCAAAAGAGTGCCCGGACTGGCGCGAGCGCCGTAAGTGGCTGACGAAGAACGGGCGGGAATTTGTCGCGGCACTTTATAACGGCCATGTTTGGTAATATTAATTTTTTGCATTCGGACTGAGTAAAAGCCGGAAGCCGTCGTCAGTCTCTTCAATTTTGACTTTATAGCCCTTGCTCTCGGCTATTCGGGAGACATTTTCTTTCGCCACCGCTTCCCCGACAAGGACGGCAATCTCTTTATTCGGGTTATCATTAATCGCTTTTACTGTTTTGACAACGGGAACAGGGCAGGAAAAGCCCCTGGCATCAACTTCAATCATATTCCATCTCCTTTAAGCCGCCGGGTTTTTCGACCACTCTGAAAGATATTTATCTAAAACGGCCGGGAAGGCATCGGCAATTTCTTTTACCAGCGTCGCCGGGGTCGGGTTTACAGACCGCCCCGCAGCTCTATTGGTTTTCGTTGCGATGATTGCGGCATCCAAGGGCCTGTACCCGCCATACACCAGCCCCGAAACCAGCCCGGTTATCGTATCCCCCGTCCCACCTATCGGCTCAAGAGGGGGTACGTCCGGCTCACTGAGGGTAAACTTTATCTTCCCGTTCTCAGCAATATAGTCAGTAGCCCCTTTCACAATCAAAAGCTTAGCCGCATCCTTATTTTTATAAGCTGCCTCTATCTGCCTCGGCACCTTGCTGGCGTCCTGGGCAAAGAGGTGCTTCGAGACATAGGCCGGGTGGGTCGCCGCCGGGTCGGCTAAAAAGGCCATCTCCGCCGGGTCAGGCGTAAAGATGTCAAATTTGGGAGCTAGCTTCGCCGCCTTGGCGGCGTACATCCCACCGGCATCGGCAATAAGAAAAACCGGCTTTTTAGCGACATCAATGCTCTGGCATATCCTTTTCACCAGGCTCATAATGGGCAGACAGTAATGGAGAACAAGGTAATCGGGAGCAAGCTCACCAATATTCTCGATAAGGTAGCCGAACATCGCTCTCGTTCCCTTCCCTTCCCCCGTATCCCCGGCAACAAGCACCTTTGGAGGAGAAAGTTTCAAGTAATTGGTAACGGTTAGTGCGGCCGTTATCATGGCGCCCGTTCCCTGGGTGCGGGAGAACTTCCGTCCACCGACGGCAAGTTCATCCCCGTCAAACCCGACCTCACCACACGTCAGCGGAAAATCAGGGTATGGGAGCGTCCCCACAAGCAGCAGCTTCATTCCCGCTTACCTCCCCGCCACAATTTCAAGGACTCGACAAGAGCGACATCAAGCATCATGGCGCAGAGGGTATAACCTAAATCCCTTGGCCTCGGAGCTTCATCAAGCCTCTTCCCCACAATTTGCAGGTTAAGGTAAGGGACATCGGGGCAGCCGCCGCCTGAGATATTAACAATCCTGCCATCCCTCCTGTCATAGGTGAGCTTCATGTTGCCGGCCTTGACCATCATCCAGTTACCGAAGTCGGTCAGTTTGACGATGTTCAGAAGCTCCTGGGTGCCCTTCTTTAAGGGGGCAATCTTGACATAGGGGATATTCTCGTTCTTGAGTAATATTTCAATAATCCCCTGTTCTACCAGGTTTATCTCGAGGGCCAAGTCACAGCCCATCCTTAACTCCGGGGGAGGCGCTACCAGCCTGACGCTGAGCCCCTTGCCCCTGACCGTTTTCTCTCCCTGGATGGCCACCTGGACATCGGAAAAGATGACGATGCCGCCGCCGTCAAAGGCTGATTTATCGCTTTTATCCTTATTCCCAAGCAGTCCCATCTATTTTGTTCTCTCCATCATGAAAAAACCGATAGCGCCACAAAATACCAGGCCGATGATTACGGCCGCCGGGCCGAGGGCGCTGACGCCGCTGGCGCTGGAGGCAAGCAGGAAGTTGTGGACAAAAGCCCCGCCGGCAAAATAACCCAAGACCGTTACCCCGGCATCAGTATCACCCTCACCGGAGAGTACCAGATTGCGGAGGGGACAGCCGCCGAGCTGGGTCGCCGCCAGCCCTACCAGGCTCATGCCGAGAAAATTCCAGATGAAGTCAGTGTGAGCAATAGGTTCGCTGGTAAATCCCCAGTGGTAAGTCCCGCTGGCAAAGAAGCCGACGGCGTAGTTGGTAATAAGGGCGGCAATGAAAAAGGCGACAACGCCGCTTAAAAGATGGAAATCCTTGACCAGGAATACATCACGCCAGGCACCGACAAAGCACATCCTCGTTCTCTGGACCAAAAAGCCGACCGCGAGCCCGGCGGCAAGGGAGATTCCGAGCGGGGCAAATAAAGAACCAGGCCCCTTCTGGCTCTGGAAGATAAATCCGGGCTTCAAAAAGGCAAGCAGTAATATGCCGACCATAAGTCCGGGCATAATCCAGCCGGGAAAAACGCTCATCTTACCGGTGCGGCCAAGGTTAAAGCCCTTTTTCAGAAAGAAAATTCCGACCAGTACACCTGATATAAGGCCGGCAAGGCCCGGTACTGCATTTAAATCTCCCCCGGCAAGGCGCAGCACCATCCTGACCGGGCAGCCGAGAAATACCATTGCACCAATCATGACGAAAGCACCCAGGATAAAGCGAATGATGGGCGATGAGCCGCCCCTCGGACGGAACTCGCGGAAAACCAGTGATGAACCGAAAGCCCCCAGCACGAAAGCGGGGATTTCCGGGCGCAGGTACTGCACCGTTTCGACGCGCTGCAGCCCCAGCGCACCGGCGATGTCGCGGATGAAGCAGGCAACGCAGATACCCATGTTCAGCGGGTTTCCCCACAGGGTCATGAGGGCGGCGAGGGCGCCGAAGATGGCCCCAGCGTAGATTATCCATGTCCTTGATGACCACAACTTACCCAATTTTCTCTCCTTTCAATGTGGCATAAACCGTGATAGCATATATTAATGAAACGGCAGGATTATAGCATAAAAATATTTAGTAGTCAAGATAAGAAAACGTTATAGGCAGGTCATTATGAACCTTGATTATTTAAAAACCTATCTTGAAGTGGTGCGGCTGGGGAGTTTTTCTGAAGTAGCCAAGAAACTCTCCATCAGCCAGCCGGCCGTCTCTTTTCAGATACAGAGGCTCGAGCGTGAGCTTGGAGTGCGGCTCATTGACCGCACCCAGAAGACCCTCACCATGACCGAGGCCGGTAAGCGCGTCTATGCCTTTGCCGAAGCGGCGGAGAAGGATTATTCCCGCCTCCTCCGTAACCTTGAACAGCTCAGGCAAGACGTTGTCGGCGAACTGGTGGTGGCGGCCAGCACTATTCCCGGCGAGTACCTGCTGCCGGTTATCCTGGCGGATTTCAAGACGCGGCATCCGGCGGTCAGCGTGCAGGTTGAGGTGCTGGACTCGCTCCAGGTAATTGACGTGGTTGGGGCCGGCAAATACGAGGTGGGGTTCTGCGGTACGCCGCCCGAGGGACACGAGCTTGAGTCTTTCCGCATTGGCGAGGACGAGATTGTGTTGATTGTCTTCCCGGAGCATCCATTCGCGCGGCGTGAGCAGGTGTCTCTCGATGAGGTAATGGAAGAGCCGCTCATCTACCGGGAAAAAACGTCCGGCACGCAGAAAAGCCTCGAATCTAAGCTGCACGAGATGGGCTATAACCCTGAGCATTTCGCCCCCAGGCTGGTGCTGGGGACAACCCAGGCGGTGGTCTCAGCAGTTGAGGTGGAGGCGGGACTTGCCTTTATCTCCTCGCTTGCCATAAGGAAAAGCATTGCGCTCTCGCTGGTCAAAGAAGTCAAAGTCAAAGGGCTGACGCTCAAGCGGGACTTTTTCTGCATTTATCGTAAAGAGCGTGTCGTCTCCCGGCTCCTCGAGGAGTTCATCGCCTTTATCCAGTCGGGCGTGCCTTACGCATAGCCAGGCAGTTAACCGGCTTACCGTCGATCCATTGAAAGGCGGAATCTACTGTCTTTCTTACGGTAAGCGGTTATTTACCAGAGCAAATAACCCGGTTATTGCGTTGACAAAAAGAGTATCAGGCTGTCCAAAAAGTCCTAAATTGTCATTCTGAGCGAAGCGAAGAATCCGTCCGCACGAATGAATTACGGATTCATCCTACTTGCACTCGGACTGCACTTGTACTCGGACTAAAAGTACGAGCAAGTACAAGTGAACGGACTCACTTCAGTGTGAACACCGTGAACGGATTCTTCAGTCGCTTCGCTTCTTCAAGAATGACATTATTAGACGGCCTCGTATCATATATAATATACTCACATACAAGAAAAGCGACTGTTTCGCTCCCTCAGCCCGTCAGCCATATTTTTTTGACAAGAGGTATGCCTTTATTTAAATGGAAAAGAAAAACCGTTACCGGTTTGTTATCGCTACCCTGGTAATTCTGGTACGTATCGGTGTCGGGATTGTCTGGGCATCGGCCGGGCCCCTTTTGCCGCTCATGATGCAGGAATACGGCATCGGGCGGGGTACGGTCAGCTGGTATGTATCGTCAGTGTCGATAGTCATGGCGACGCTCACCGTGCCCATCGGCGTTGTCGGCGCCAGGCTTGGCTTAAAAAAGATGTTTGCCGTCGGCGCCTTTCTCCAGGCGGCCGGCATTTTAGCGCCCTTCTGTAATAACTACCCCCTGCTGTTCTTAACCCGGGTCTCGTTTGCCATCGGCACGGCGATAACCGTTCCCATGGCATCGGCGATTGTGGCGGACTGGTTTATCGCCCGCGAACTTCCCCTGGTAAACGGCATCATCATGAGCTTCGTTAACCTGGGGAACGCTTTTTCCTACATCGCGACCGTGCCGATTGCAACCGTCCTTTCCTGGAAGGCGCCAATCACCATTTACGGCGCTTTTGCCTTTACCTGCGCCGCCGCCTGGCTGATACTGGGTAGAGAACGGCAGAAAGAGATTGTGGTGGTCAGTGATGACCTGGCGCCAGCGGCAGCAAAGAAACCGGAGCTTGATATCAAGCACGCCCTGCTGCAGAAATCAACCCTTATTTTCGCTTTCACGCTTCTCGGGCCTTTCTGCTGTTCCAATGCTTTGACCTCCTGGCTTCCCAGCTATTACAATGAGGTCTTCAAGATGCCATTAGCGAAAGCAAGCTCAATCACTTCCATATTTACCGTGACGGGCACTATAGCCTGCATCATCGGCGGGATTTTGCCCATGCACGTCGGGCGGCGCAAGCCGTTTCTCATCATACCCGGGATTTTCATGGGCCTGCTCGCTTTAAGCTGTATCACGTTTAATAACGATGCCGTTATCTACACCAGCATCGCCCTCTTCGGGATATTCAATAACATCCAGTCGCCGACGATTTTCACCATTCCCATGGAGCTTCCCAATATGACACCGCGCACCGGGGCGGTTGTGCTTGCCTTTACCCTCGGTGTCGGCAGCTTCGGCGGGTTTCTGGGACCCCTTATCGTCGGCTACCTTGCCGATATAACCGGCTCTTACATACCGGGCTTTATCATCTGCTCGGTGATGTCCCTCAGCCTTCTCTTGGGCGGGCTCCTGCTCCCGGAGACAGGGCCCAAAGCCAGAAAGAAAGAAATTAAGAAGGTTACGGCGCCGGCGATGGCGAAGTAGATTCCGTTTATTATACCAATGCGGATAGCTCTACACGGTGCAAGTGCCGGTGGTACTCAGGCAGATGATGTTCGAAATATGAAACTTACTTCGCCATCAGCCCCAGGAGCTTGAGAAGCTGGCTGAGCCCGTAATACCCGGCGAAGGCGACGGTTATTCCCTTGATGGTTTTGCCGACCAGGCAGATGGCCAGGTATTTCCTGAACCCAAAATGGATCGCGCCGGCGGCGATGGCGGCTGGGTAGAAGAAGGGGTTAATCACCGCTGAGAGAATGAAAAGGACAACCCCGCCGCGCTTTTCCATCCATTTCGTGATGTGTGAGTATATATCGTAGAACCGACTGGTAGGAGAAGGAAGAAAAACCCCGCCGGCAAAACCGGTCATATAAATGAGCATACCCCCGACCGCCTCGCCCATGCCGGCCGCAATTCCGACATAAACAGGGCCAAGTTGGGGAGCATAAGCGGGACGCATGACCGCACCCAGGACAAATACTACCGGCGTCATCGGGACAGGCGCCAGAATGGTGGCACCACCGAGGACGCTGATAATAAAGGCGCCGGCGTAACCAAATTTCTCAAGTGCCTCCACATCTTCCCAGTAATATATGACGCCGACAATCACCAGTATGGTGAAAACCATTCCCAGGATACCGGCCAGATAATCCCAGTGCCGCCGGCGCGGTCTTTCCACTTTATCTATGGGATTCCTCGATTTCTAGCGCGTAATAGATAATATATGTCAGGCTTACCCGAGATTACTGAGTAAGCCTACCATATTCCGTCCAGTCAGTGGAACAGCCAGAACTCAGTCCTCAGATTTTACGCCACTGCTGGCGTTGCCTTCACGGCAAAGCTCAGCCCGTCGGCGCCGGCGTCCACGATAATCCTGTCCCCCGGGTTAAACTCGCCGCTTAGTATCTTTATTGACAGCGGGTTCTCAACGTAGCGTTCCAGGGCGCGCCTCAGCGGTCTTGCCCCGTACTGGGGGTCATAGCCCTCTTTGACGAGCCAGGCTTTGGCTGCCTCCGTGAATTCGACCTCTATCTTACGCTCTTCAAGACGCTTCTGTAAATCTTGGGCGAGCAGGTCAATGATGTTTCTCAGTTGCTCTTCGGTCAGCTCATGGAAAACAATGATGGCATCAAGGCGGTTCACGAACTCAGGCCGGAAGGTTCTTTTAACCTCAGCCATCACCTTGTCCCGCATATCTTCGTAGTTTTTCTCACGCGCTCTCACCTCCGCCGCCTTGGGAGGTGCGAAGCCGATGGATATATCCCGCTTGATAACCTCAGCCCCGACGTTCGAGGTCATGATGACGACGGTATTCTTGAAGTCAACCGTCCGCCCGTGACCGTCGGTCAGCCTTCCGTCATCGAGCACCTGTAAAAGGACGTTAAAGACCTCCGGATGGGCTTTTTCAATCTCATCCAGCAGGATGACGCGGTAGGGACGCCGCCTTACCGCCTCGGTAAGCTGCCCTCCCTCCTCGAACCCCACGTAGCCCGGTGGGGCACCAATAAGGCGGGAGACAGTATGCCGCTCCTGGTACTCCGACATATCGAGACGTATCATGGCATTCTCGTCATCGAAGAGGAACCAGGCGAGGGTGCGCGCCAGTTCGGTCTTGCCGACACCGGTGGGGCCAAGGAACATGAAGCTGCCGATGGGCCGCTTCGGGTCTTTAAGCCCGGCGCGGCTGCGTCTTATTGCCTCGGAGACGGCCAGAACCGCCTCGTCCTGGTCAACAAAACGCTCGTGGAGCTTATCTTCCATGTGGACAAGCTTGGCTGACTCACCCTCAAGCATCTGCGTCACCGGGATGCCCGTCCAGCTTGAAACAAGCCGGGCGATGTCCTCCGCTGAGACAACCTCGCTTATCTTCTCCGCTTTAAGCCATTCGTCCTTGGCTTTCTGGTATTCCTTCTCAATTCTTAATCTCTCCGCTTTTATTTGTGTGGCACCCTCGTAGTTCTGTTTCTGGGAAGCGGTATCCTCCTCGTTCTGGAGCTCTTTTACGCGCTGTTCGAGGGACTTGACGCCGGGTGGGGCGCTTTCGGCATCAATGCGGAGCTTCGACGCCGCCTCGTCAATGAGGTCAATCGCCTTATCCGGCAGGTGCCGGTCCGAAATATAGCGCTGTGAAAAGGTCGCCGCCGCCTCCAGGGCTACATCGGTTATCTTAACCTTGTGGTGCGCCTCGTAGCGGGGACGCAGACCCTTAAGGATTTCAACCGTCTGAGGGATTGTCGGCTCGCTCACATAGACCGGCTGGAAACGCCGCTCGAGCGCTTTGTCTTTTTCGATAAAGCGCCGGTAGTCATCCAGCGTCGTCGCTCCGACAACCTGGAGCTCGCCGCGCGACAGGGCCGGTTTCAGCATATTGCTGGCATCAATAG
>Ga0315295_10000425_pt1 | contig 36390 bp, 83 predicted proteins | sample YL17G14_0_MG_FD_204453 | JGI IMG/M metagenome (GOLD analysis project Ga0315295, IMG submission 204453) | Sediment microbial communities from Yellowstone Lake, YNP, Wyoming, USA - YL17G14_0 | ecosystem: Environmental > Aquatic > Freshwater > Lake > Sediment | place: USA: Wyoming | collected...
TAAAACCATATACCGCCCCGACCACTTAAAACTCCTCTTCAACATAAGCAGATAGATTCTTCCTTTCATCTTTCTCTTCAACAATTAATTTAATACCTTTCCAGAAATTAACCCTTCCACTTCCTATTCTTGGTCGCACTTGTTTAATATATGATGCATATATTGGAAGTTTCTTATGAAAGGTATTATCACTGTCGGCAGGAAGCTGATTATCCCTACAATATTGGCAATAAACGAGATAAATCTCTGCTTTGGATATTTCCGCATCAGAATCCTGCTGACACATATCTTCAACAAATCCAGCAATAGAACTTGACATTTTCTTATATTTCATCTCAATCTCATCGGTTGACATCTTATTGCTGAAATCCTGCTGTTTCAAAAGCCTTTCAAGACCTTCCAAAGCCCAATTCAAAAGACCAGAAAGCTCCTGCTCGGTTGAAATCTTCTCAAACAACCACTTATCATCATTCTCGCCTTCAAACTTATTAGGGAAGTTAATGAAAATCCATCTCCTGAAGAAAGCAGTAGTAAAATCCCTCGTTTCGGGGAGCTTATTGCAGGAAAATATCAGTTTTGCGAAATTCGTGAAGCTGAACCTATCCTTGAACTTGAACTCGGCAGAAATGGCATCCCCACCTGTCAAAGCCTTGAATGTTCCTGTCTGGTGCAAGGCAACATCAGAAATATCGGGATAAAGATTAGCCATCTTCCCATACAAAGGGGCTTTAGCAAAGGGATTCTTATCTAAATCCTGCAACGCAATATTTGAGATGTTTGCAGAACCAAGAAAGACTTTCATAAGGCGAATCAGGGTGCTTTTCCCATTACTGCCCTCCCCTATCAGCATAAAAGCCTTCTGTATGAAATAATCCTTCCACAAAAGATAACCAAAAAGCTCCTGAATGACAGGAACATCCCTCTCATTAACTATCTGGGAAACGAATTTCTTTATCTCTGGACAATCTACCTCTTGATTATAAAAAACAGGCAGTTGCGTAATGGAAAACATCTCTGAAGAATGTGGCAGGAGTTTTTTTTCTTTCAAATCATAAAGACCATTCTTGATATTAATTATATATGGATTTTGATTGATTTCCTTTGGAGTTATATATGTTGACCTTTCGATATATCCGATGACTTCACTCACACGAATATTCTTGGTATTATCCTCAAGAAATCTATTCGATTCTTCCTTTATCACTGATTCGCCAGTGCTGTTATAAACACCATCATCATAAACATAGATGATGGCACTTTTACTGCTTGGGATTGACTTGAACCTGTTCATTGACATGATATAATCCCCAAGCCTCTTCGGAACGAACCGCCTGTTCTCAAACCATGACAAATCGTCCTTATAAACTTCATCAAGAATCTCAACCATTTTGCTTTCTTCAAATGGGTTAATACTTTCCTTATTTTTCCTCATTAGTTCTTCTCTTGCCTGTTCTTTGGTGAGAAAACGAACATTCCTGCAACCCAAAATATAAGTTGTCAAGCCATAAAGGGGATGGTGTGGGTTTTCAATCATTCAATCCCCTCCACAACTTCAAGGCTTCGGATTTCAGCAATCCCAATAAGAACTTCCTTGTTATATTTATCAAGAATCATAAAATGAGTATCACTCACATAAAGAATCTTACCTGTATATACCCTTGATTTTGTCAAATCGTTACCATAAGAAATAACAACCTTAACATTCTTATTTAAAAACCTCTGAAGAATGTTCGAATCATAACTCATTCATATCCCCCGAATCTTAATCAATACTTAATTTGATTTGGAGTATATAAACCTTTTAAAAGCGAGTCTTTTCTTCTATCGTTTCGTGGTCAGGGTGATAACGCAGAAAACATTGTTTGCAATACTTACTTTTGGGATATTCCGTTTCCTGACCGCATACAATACAAATTCCCATGATTTTATATTAAAGCAAAGCTTTATAAAGGTTAATGATAATTAATGACTATTAGGTAGGTGGGACGATGCCATTAAATGCTACTGGAACAATAGGGGTTTCGGCTATCGGGGGAGTTGATATATGGCTGACAATTTTGGTCATAACAGCCATCATGACAATAGGGATAATCCTGCTCATATTCCAAAACTTCTCCAGATATAAGAAAATGCGTATATTTCTCGGTTTTATAGGAAAATGCTTCATTTATTTCGGCAAAGGATTAATAGGATTAGGGATATTTGCATCATTCTATTGCTTATTGCTTTTATTTGGAATGGGAATAACAAGCGGAACTATAAACCTTGCTGAAATCCTTTGGTGGATTGCAATAGCTTTGGCAGGATTCTTCGGAATAGCTGGATTAGGATATGTCCTTGACAGATTCCTATGGAGAAGGATAAGGGAATACAACAAGCGATACAAGAAGGCGAGAAAATGAAAAACATAAATGTAAATTGCCCTCACAAAGACACGGAACATTATGCAAAGGGATACTGCCGAAGATGCTATTACCTGAAAAAACGTGAGAATCCTGCATATCTTGAGAAGGAAAGGAAAAGGATTCGCAAGTATTCAAAAAAATGGTTCAGGGCAAAATGCAAGAAGAACCCAAAATGGAATGCCAAAAGGCAAAAGGATTATAGGAAGAAATACCCCGAGAACTTCAATTACCTGATGGCGAAATTCTATATGAAAAAGCTGACAAACGAGAAAATAACAGAAATGCTACTGGAAATCGGATATGGCAAAGAAAATAATACTTGATATAGATAACGAGATTTGGAAGGAAGTCAAGATGTTCAAGATAAGGGAAGAACTCAAGAACAACAACGAGGCTGTGGTGAAGCTGATAAGGAGGGGATTGGATGGACAGAAAAGAAGCACAGATAAAGATTGAAGGTGCGACTGATTTCGTCAGGCTTTTTGTGGCGACAATGGAGAACATGGGGACAATAGCAGGAACTCCTTTAAGAAAAGAGGACTATGACAGGCTGGTGGAACTGATGAAAGGCGTGAGGGAAGTGCTTGTAAAGAGATACCAGAAGGAGATAACATTCGAGGAGGGTATGCGATGAAAGAGAAAAAAGAAAGCAGGGTTTGGAGTTTCATATTTGGGATGTTCATTGGTTGGGTAGTAATGTCAATGGTATTCCTTTCAACACCAAAAATATGCGATTCACCAAAATATAACGAATACACTGGATATGAGATGTGTTCAAGGGATTGCGGAAAATACAACTCAACAGCCCTGCACACATTCAGCTACATTGACAGCAGATGGCACTGCTCATGCGTTTCGGGAGGAGAAACAGCTTTGTTATGGTGAGTGCATGGCTTTCAAGATAATGGCTGTCATGATGGTGGGGATAATCGTGCTCATGCTGAACCTGATAACACCGATAAGGAATAATCCGCTTTGGGTGATGTGGTTTTTTGCACTCGGGGTATTCATAGGATATTTGGCAAAATCGTAATACCACAGGATTTAAGCACAAGAAGTAAGGTTTTAACATGGCAAACGTTTACAGGCTTTCATTGGTGAAGATGATATATGCCGAACACTCCAACCCAACAAGGACATCAAATATGAAAGAGCCCTACCCAAAGGGCTTCGTTGAACTGAGGGCTTTTGAGTTTGTTCCAAAGAAGCCAAGCCCTATTGACGAGCAGATAGAGAAGAACGAGCTTATGAAAGCCATAAACACAATGCAAACCCTACTTCTTGACCACATATTCAGCTCCGAGAAAGTAAGGCTCGGGCTTCAAGCATACTGGTCGGAACTATTGCCGAAAGTAGGAACATACAAAACCCTGATAGAGATACAGCAACTAACAGGCAGGAAGATAGAGATTGACGGATGGGAAGTGGCAAAAATCAGCGAGGAAGAAGTCATGCAGGACGACCCCGAACACCTATACTTCAAGAATGAAAGGGTTGAGGGAAGGAAAAAGCTGAGGCTTCAAATCGGTAGGGCTTACAGATATTTGGCTTTCTTCAACCCTGACGGAACACTAAAAGAGCCGACTTATGACGAGATTGACATAGAAAAGATGATAGATGTAGTGCTGACAGCACAGGCAAGGATTGACTTCCTGAGAAGCAGGCTCGGGGTTATAGTTAATGTTCTCAAGGAAAACACCAACAGGATTGAGGAATCAATAGACCTTCTGGAAAAAGTCCAGAGGAAACTCATATAGGGAGGGATTTAGATGGCGATGAAACAGATAGAACCAGCAAAGAAGAACATATACCTTGACATAGACAGGGAGATAATAACAGCACTTGCGAGGATACTCGACACACAGGAGAGGACAATAGAATCCCTGTTAAAACTGCACGAAAGGATGGCAGTTCTGGAGGCAAGGGTGATTTCAAATGCCAAAAGAAGAAGCAAATGAGATAATGATGCTTCTGGAACAGGTGCAGAAGCTACTTGACGACTTGATAAAATACAGGAGAACAATAGAAAACACAATAATTGCTGTTGAATCAAAGATAGGCGACTTGGAGAGGCGTGTCATAAAGACGGAGAATGAGAAGACAGCAGGATTCCCAAAGGAGATGGAGGTAGTGATAAATGTCCACAGCCAAATCATAGCCGAGCACACAAAGGACTTGGAAATGACATCAGAGGCTATGGACACACTGAAATCAAAGATAGACAAGAGCAAGGAGGAGCTTGACAAGAAATACCAGCAAAACCTGAAATTCGAGGAAAGCCTATATGTCGAGCTAAAGAATATGCAGAAAATAACAGAGGAGAAGCTGAAAGGAATTGATAAGGAGATAACAAAGGCAAGGAACGACATGGAAGGGAACAGCAGAATCATTGAATCCCTCAAAAACTTCATCAAGGCGGTGATAGAATGAACCCAAAAATAACATTTAGCCACGAATATTTTAAAATTATGGGAATTGACAAGAGAGCCATACTGCTGAATGTGTTCAGGGTTCATTACAGCAAGCTGACAAAGGAGTTCCTGCAATATGACACCTGCTATGAGGAGGATGGAAAGCTATTGTATTACCAGATACCGAAGGGCGACCTACTCTGCCTGCTATTCTTCAGCAAGAACGGAGAGCTTTTCACAACCCTGCGAAGCTGGACAAACGAAAAAGAGAATTACTACAAAAGGATGACAGGAAAATGGTTCGAGGTGGTAATAAATGAGAATTACAATAGACCTTGACACCAGAAGCAAATTGAAGCTGAATTGGACATTACTAAAGGGAAGGCTGTTGTGCGGAAAGAAGGCTGACGAGATTTACCAAACAAGAAAAGGCTTCCATGTCATATGGCACGGACTGAAGATAGACAAGGAAACCAGCTTCAGATGGAGGGGACTGCTCGGGGACGACAGGAACAGGATAAGGCTGGACAGAAACCCGAAAAGGATAACGCAAGTGCTTTTCGCCGAGAAGCACATAACTTACAAAGACAAGGATGGGAACATAACCAAAGAGGAAAATTTCACAAGAAGGCGGATTAAATGAAAATAAAAGTCACTAGGAAACCTTTACCTGAGAATTCCATATGGAGAAAGAAGAACCTATCACTTGCTGCAATCTGCTGGTCACTCAGTATAGCATTTCAAGTCATGGTATTGATTTCACAGTTTCCCATTTATTCCCTTATCTTTGGGGCTATCAGTGGCTTCTTGGCATGGGTTTTTGTTGTCAAGTCTTTGAAGCCACAATAACCTAAGCGAAGGCACATAGGAAGAACAGGCAAAATCCACAAATGATATGTCATCGCCTCGCCTTCGGGTTGTGGATACTTATGGAAGGAGAATGTAAGCTCTGCAAGAGAAGGAGAAGGCTTACTAATTGTCCGATATTAGATGAAAAGGAAAAGGAGGGAGAAGAATGCAATTAGGAAAAATGGCACACATAGGCGGAAAGTGGGTTCGGATAAGCCTAACAGACGAGGAAACAAGGGAAGCATTAGAGGAACTCGTGAAACTGAATTTAAGGGAACTGACAAGGGTGATAAAGACAATAAAAATGACAAGCATCACGACTGACATAAACCAGATAGAAGCTATAAGGATGCTTTTTGAGAAGCAGGGAATATCATCTTATACATATCTGATAAACAAGGTTGACGAGAAGATAGAAGGGCTTAAAAACCCAGAAACACGACTTAAACAAGGAGATAAGCCGAAATTAGAGCCCGCTTCTTTCGAGGAGCCTGAAGAGGCTGACAACCCATTCGATGCTGGAGAAACACAAGGCGAATATGCTGAAATATCCACAGAAATCCCGAAAAAGAGAAAGGGAATCTTCGGATGAGCAAAAAAGATGAGATAGAGCTTGAAGATTTAGCCCTGCTGACAGCCCTATTCTTTGTAATGCTCTTGGCTTTGCAGAACTGGATGGTGGCTTTAGTGATAATCTTGGTGATATTTGGTGTCTGGAGAAAATACTTCAACAAATAGGACAACTGTAATAATTGAAAGAGAATTATGGATAGAATTCAAAATAACAGCAATAAGGCAGGGAAAAACAGCATCAAAACTATTGAGAGAACTAATAACAGAAGAAATAAAAAAGGGAGGGAGGGGAAAGATGGGCTTTCCCCTTAGCGATGCCTTTACTGGAAATATGTCAACTAAATGAATATCTCCAATATCACAAGCAGTATTCCTGCTCCCACAACCGTTCCGACTATCGAACTGGCAAGAATTGGCACGCTGCCTGAAACCGAGTTGGTTGCATTAAGCAGAGGCGGAACAAGGTTCACAGCCACAACTATACCAACGATACCAGCTACGAATGCCTTTACATAAGATTTTACTTCCATTCATATCACCTAAAGAGGTTTTGTTAAAGCCCCTTAATAAACCGCCCCTGTGAAAAAGTTTTAATAGGTATTAAAATATTTAAATACTTTCGAATCAAAATATAGGACATGAAAACAATTACCCCGATAATGGGGGAACTATTGGAAAAGATTTACCGCAATAAAAAAGTAACAGCAAGGGAACTTGATGCCAGCTCAAGATACTTCTGGATAAAAGTGGCGAGGGACAATGGTTTTGTCATACTCAATGGGATTGGAAACAGGAACGAGCATATCTATATTCTCACGAAAACAGGCTTCGAGATGGCAGAATTATGGATACACCTGAAAAAGCTATTGGAGGAGGGCAAGAATGTTAGGAAAGAGGCTGAGAAGATTAAAAATGTCAGGGAAGCACTCAATGGGAGGGATTATGTCGGAAAAGGCGATACTATTGCATACTGATTTCATGGGAGAGGAAAAGAAGATAGAGATAAAGGATGGAAAAGCCGTGATTGATGACAAGGAATTCATAATGGATAGACCGCAGCCATTCCTCCTTAAAAGCAAAAGGCTCGGCAGAACCACTCTAAAACCGCTTTACATAATGAAATGGGACAAGGTTGAGCCTGTGCAGTATGTCGTGAACGAAAGGCAAATTGACGGAGACGAATATGCTGAGCTCCAGCAGAAAGGGCTGTTGAAAACGCTTGAGGTTAAATTCCCAACGAAAGACGGAAAGGATGTCCTTCCGTTCTATCTCCGTGAAACACACGACCAGAGATACCTACGCCACATGAAGAAATACTCAACAGAGGGACAGGGGAAGGCTGGGTTCGGATTCAAGAGATGGATGCTGATACCGATAGCGTTCCTTATCTCAGGAGGCATAATGTTCGCACTCAACTACTTCCATATATTCGGGTGATGGCATGGCTTTAGTAGCAATAGAGACTGATGGGGACAAAGAATTGACAGACAAAGTCTTCAAAGTGATGAATGAACAACAGGCAAAACATAATAGAAAGCTCGAAAGAATAGCAAAAATACCGACAGAAGGAACAAAAAAGACTGTTTTCCTTGAAAATATAGAGGGATACAGGCACAGAAAAAATACATTTCGTTGGCTAGCCAAAAGCAGACCATATGAAAACATAGTATTTTACACCTGTAAAAATCACGGAACCATACCAAAAGACATAAAAATGATTACAGATTTTTACTTTTTACCGCTTTTGAGCCACTATGATGGCAAGGACAGGATAAGGATAATGATATTCAGCCAAGGAGACTGGCTAGACAAGATAGACATGAGCCGTTGGTATATGAAATCAATGATAGCAACAATAAAGAAAGGAAAGATTTCCATAAGGAACAGGAAGGAATATGGTTCTGAAGCGTGAGGACACAAGGGAAAGCGAGGTTTTCGGGACAGAGGAAGCATTAGCGAAGATTTCAATGGAGCTTCTGTCGCCAGTGGACAAGAAGCTTTTTACTGTCACCGATGTCACCCCTTCGGAGGGGTTCGGAATACCAACCATATTGGCTTTCGCCAACATATTTGATTCCGAGATGGCAAAGACTTGGATAGAGGACTTCCTGCTGTTGAGAATATCAAGATTAAGGGCTGGCAGGACTGAGTTCGTGATAATCCTGAGCGGGATTCGCGAGTTTGCGGAGCTGAAGAAGAAGGGGAAGGTCGGAGACCTGTTCTCTGGGCTTTCGTAAGGAGAGAAAATGGAAGAAGAAAAAAAGAAAGAACTTGAAAAAGAGGAAATCAACCCTGAAGACCTCGAGGAAGAAGATGACGATTCCATAAGCGAGGAATTCGCAAAGACAATAGCACAAAAGCGAGATAATTTGTTCAGAAAGGCAAAGAAAACAACTTAAAGAGTTGGTATTTAAACAACAAGTTAAGGAGGAAAATATGGAAAAGGAAAGGACACCTTCAGAGAAGATAGACGAGATGTATGGGAATGAAAAGCTTGAGGAAGAAGAAGAACCAAAGAGCCTTGCCCAGCAGATGATTTCGGCTATCAAATCAAGAAAGCAAAAGATGTTCACCCAATCAAAAGGGGTGGCTTGATGCTGTTCGAGATTTGGGGGAACAATCAACAGATACTCGAAGCCCTGAAATTATTTGACGATGAAGCAAAGGTCGAATACAAGGCTTCAATATTAAGGGCAAAGCAGATACTTGCGACAATGGGACAACAACTCCCTCTACCTGACGAGTGGATGATGATATACTGGGAGCAGGACTACAGGGTTTATGTGAGATTCCCCTTCGCAACTCCCATGATTATCAAGCTATACCGAAGGCACAAGAGCATGGAGAAAAACCTACGCAAGTTTCTGGAACACAAAGGGATACAAGCGAAGGTAAAATGGAAAACTGAGGCAGAAGAACAAGAAATCTGCTCAAGGATGTAAGATGACAGTCCACGAAGCATTATAGTCGGAATTAAATTAGATAATGGAGGGATAAAATGGTATTTTTAACAGAAACAGGCAAAAAAAGAGGAAGGCACAAGAAGGATTGCGACTGCGAAAGATGTAAAGCAAAGAAAGAAATAAAGGAAGAAAAATGTCCAGAAAACACCATATAGCGATTCTGGGAAGGAAAAGAGGTAAGAAAGAAAGGAAGCTATATGGAACAGTAAGGGGCGATGGAAAACCTTCAGAACAAAAAGGCAACTGATTATGGTTCTATCAGAAGTGGAACAGGTAATAATAGGAAGTTTGCTTGGAGATGGTAGTATAAGCTCTAAACATGGAAGATACCAAGAGGTTCATTCAAAAAAACAAGAAGATTATCTATTATGGAAAAAGAAAATTCTTGATAAAGAGTTCTCCACTAAATTCAGTTATAGGAATCCTAATGGAATGCCTCACATTGAAATACATGGTTATGAAATATTCAAGGACTATTATAAAATGCTATATTCTAATGGAAAAAAGAATATACTACCACAAGAATTTCTTAAAAAAATAGATAAACTCGCAATAGTTATTTGGTATTTTGATGATGGACACTATGCTTTGGGGAAAAATAGTATTGTTTTAGCAACAAATTGTTTTTCTTATGAAAACCAGATAAAACTGCAAGAATTACTTAAAGAAAAATTCTCACTTAATTTTAGGATACAAACCAATCGAAGAAATGGAAAAAAAGAGCAATATTATCTTGTGAATTATGGAGGAGATGCTAATAAATTTCTTGATTTCATAAAAGAAAATGTAGTTTATATACCCGAATGTTTTATTCATAAAATGGGGCATCTTGATAAGAGAAATACAATAAAGATAGAAAATAATAGAATCAAAAATATAAAATATCTAAAGAATTATTATCTTCAAAATAGAGAGAAAGCTATTGAATATGCTAAAAAAAGATATGAATTGAGGAGGAATATGGAAAATCCGACAATAGTTTTTGAAGACGAGGAGAAAGGTGATTGATATGGTTTTGTTCGGTATCGTGGGCGATGTATATTGCTTTTGCAATTTACGCCTATAATGGGTTCGGGCAAAACACTCACCTGCACTTAACGATTTCTTCCTAAAGTGGAATGAATCGGGTCATTCTCGGATTCAAGAACTGGTATTTCAGGAAACACAAGGTCTATGCCAATTATCACCTTTTCAAGATACCCTACTATTATATAGAAAGCGTGAGGCAGTTCGACCACATGAGAGATGGGGTAGTCCTGCTTGATGAGATATGGAGGATTCTGGACAGCAGGATGTCGAGGAAGGGCATAAACAAGTTCGTGGCTGACATACTCGCAAGGTCGAGGAAAAGGTCGCTGGTCTATATTTACACAGCTCAAGTGATTGACACCATTGACAAAAGAATCCGTAAAGTCATGGATTTTACTTCCTACGCAGTAGCAAACAGGAAGGAAACAGTTATGAAATGCCTGATATTCAGGACAGGATACGCCAAGACAGGAACTTATATGAAAACATTTTACTACACGACAGAGATACCCATGAGCTGCTATGATTCCAATGAGGAGATAGACATGATAGACGACACAGGAGAGGGCTTTCCAGAAGCCCCAATACCAAAAATCATGTGGCAGGAAGGCAAACACAAGTGCCTTGACTGCGGCTTCATAATCACTATGGACGGAGGGAAATGCAGCGAGTGTGAATCAAGAAACCTGCAACCGATAGAGCCGATATTCTTCGATACTTGGGAGGAGGCTGATGCCTTTGCTCAAGCATACTGGGAAAAATGGTTCGAGACAAAAGGATACACCCAAAAAGCTGCATTATCTTGAGGTGAGAAATTGAATGACATTATAACAAATGAATCTTTAATGAACCTGAAAATAGCACTTAATCACTACATAAAGGCTTTCACAATAGACGGAAAATATGTCGGAAATCCAGACTATCTTGAAGATTATGACAGGATTAGCATGTATCTGGAGGCGGAAGAATGAACAGCATAAAACTGTGGATTCTGGCTTGTATGCTCTCATTCTTGGGATTGATAGCAGTATCCCTATTTGATGGCATAATATTAATATCCTCAATGTTTTTTTTATTTCTCGGACTGCTGGCAGCATATTACGCATCGAAAGCTGAGAGGAGGGAAAAGAATGGGATTCCTAACCAAGAGAATCAAGGACAAGTCTAAAAGGGAAAAGATAATAATTATAATAGGGATACTTGAGGTCGTGGCACTCCTATTTTTCGCCCTGACACAGAAATGGGGCTGGGAGGAAGGATACAACAAATGCATAAGCCATTTCTGCAACGAACTGATACCGAATTATGACCTGCCAAGAATAAAAATGTCCTGCTATAATTATACTGGAATCAACATAAGCGACACTTTTTGTGAAGGGGAGAGCTGTTTCCCTTAAAATTTGTAATACCAACACTTATTAATATGTCAATCCAAAACAATAGCATGAAAAAACTGGCATTCTTGTTAGGCGTAAGCTTTCTCATTCTTTTGATAGGGCAGGCGAAGGCATATAATATTGACAGGTATTATTTCAGAACATCATCAGCAAGCGATTTCAACATGACAGCCTATACAAATGTGACAGCCAACGCAAGCGTTGGAGGATACTGCAATACGGAAGTGAACGCATATTATGACATTAACGCCTCAACAACATGGTCATATCAGTTTTCTTTATATATAGATGGGATTTTGAATTTCACAAACACGCAAACTTCGTCAGGCTCAAAAAACTGTTTCCCTCTTGGCAATATGAATATGACAGGAGGATTCCATAATACGAGCCTGAGGGCAGTTTCGCTTGGAGGTGCTGTGCCAGTAACGATATACATTGAAACCCATGTTAGCTGTTTCTCCAACGATTCGTTCATTCAAATCTATGACAGCCTTGCAGCAGATATGGTCGGATACAATATGTATCAGGACTATAATGTGAACAGTTCTGAAGCCAACTTCACTAACATATCTTACTGGTGGGAAACATCACCGAATACAGTTCCCAGACATTGTGTTGCACAGTTCTCAAATTCACGCAAGGAATCAGCAAAATATGGGGGAAATATACAAAATGGGAACGCAAGCAATTATTATGTGCCTTTCAATTCAGGTTCAGGAAACATAATAAGATTTGTATGGCAAAATCCAACTGGCTGCCAATCAATAGCGTATGGTGGATATTATGACCCCGATACGAACATCACTACACAGCTTGTCACTATGGGAGCAGCTACCATAAACTCATCAAATATCAGCCTTTCAGCACAACATGAATATATTATGTGGTTATCGTGGGTTAATACACTAAATCCATGTGCAGTAGCCCCTCCAATGATGACAATAGATGTGCTTGATTACGAGCCAAGCTATTCATGCGGTGCATGGGGCATCTGCACAGGCAATATACAGACAAGAACCTGCACAGATACAAAAGGAGGAAGCCCTGACATCATCCAGACAAGGAGTTGCCTTCTTGTCAACCAGACAGCAATTCTCGGATTCGAGAACTTTTATATACCTGCTGACAGATGGATATGCCAGCCGATTTGGTATCCTCTTTGCGGAATTGCTGGATATGAAGGATTCGGGGCTTTGGCTAATGTCACAGTGCTTTATCCTGACAACCCAAGATGGACTATTGTTCCCAACACTCCTTTATATTATATAGGAACGATAACAAGCGAGACTGCCACTTTAGGCTCTCGCTCATTGAAGCTGTGGTATATCCCTCAATCTCCATATAATGACCAGCCAACCAATGTGAACGGAACAACACTCTGCCAAAACACGACATTTGGAACATTCCCCGAAATATTCAGGGTGATTAACACATCATTCATGGCTTCCCTTGACTTCACATTTCCAGCAGGCACGACAGAGCTTCGCTTTGATGTGAAAAGATGCGATGACAATGCAATCCAATATAACAACTGGTGCGGAAAGAGATGCTACGCACAGAACTGCACAATCCCACCTTCAGGGGATTTTGTTGCAAGCCTCTATGACCAAGCGACAGGAACAAACCTGTTCCAGCTAACAAAAGAGGCAGCAACAAGCTGGACTACATACACAGCATTCATCGGGAGCAACGCTATATTGGACAGGAATTATACACTTGCATTTTCCGTGCTTCCGCTTCCAATAAACCCGACAGAAACACAGGGAAATTGCGTATATTTCGATAATGTGAGGCTCATAAACACACAACACAGCCAAATGGATGATTATTGCGATGAAGTTTATGGTAAGCCTTGCAACGAATTAACAGATGCAGAAATACAGACAGTCCTTATTGAGAAATGCGTGAGCCAGTGCATAGGGAATGATTATTATACAAGGATAATTCAAGACCTTACCTGCATAGAAACCATCACACTCAACGAATCAACCTGCGTGACACAACATCAGCAGCAGCAGATAGGCAACCAATCCATTTTCATTCCGATAAGCTCGATTGCGAATACCATTGTGAATACGACAACCAACCAGACATTAGCACAATCCATGACAGCAGGAGGATACGGATTCGTGCTGGTATTCCTTACCCCGATATTCTGGATTTTCTTAATTATAATCGTAGTAATGTCTATTGTATCGCTTTATACAAAACACATGGAAATCGGTGGAGTTTCTGGACTGCTCCTGCTTGTTGCATTTGCTGTATATTTCCCAGAGCTTGTATGGATTACGATAATCATAATAATCATCAGTGGATTCCTGATAGGAAGGCAGATAGTCAGGGCAGTTCAGGGAGGATAACAATGAAAGGACAGGCTTCAGGAGGAGGAATCACGATTTTCAATGTCCTGCTTTTCTATTCCGTGTTCCTCCTGTTCACGGCTTATATGGGGGCTAATTTTGGTGTGACCATAGTGACAGTCGGTGGAAACCCAACCAACATACCGCTTCCAGCAAACTCGCTTGACATAATTGGGCTGTTCAACTTTTTCGTTATATTCCTGTCCACGAACACAACTTTTCAGCTTCTATCAATATTATTGGTGACACCATTCGTGATAATGATGGGCTATGCTTTGCTTCAATTGATTCGTGGAAGTGGATGACAGAGAAATAAGGTCTATAAATGCTTGTTTTGACAAAAATGGAGCAAAAAATCAAAAGAATCAGAGAAGAAAGCCTTTTTTAAGCGTTTCCGCTAATTTTAAGCATGAAACACAAAAAATATTGCTATTGTGACAAATGTATCAAAAAATGGAGAAAAATGCCCGAACATGAGTAATTTTAAGCATGGATAAAATGGAATTGAAAGAGATAGAGGAATGGAAGGATTCGCTTGGTGGCATAATAATCCCTCCTGAAGATTGGGAAAAGCTGAAGGAAAGGCTCAAGATAAACCAAGAGATAAAAGAGGAATTGGGCTGGTAAATTGTATTACCAACATTCTTATACTCATTAAACCAAATTCTTGTTATGAAGAAGATGGCTTTAGCGTTAGTAATGGGAATATTAATAATGTTTTTATTAAGCAATTCTGCAAACGCATGGCAGGATAGTTCTTTCATAAAATGCAAGCCATTAACAATAAATCTTTCAAGTGGCAACCTTTCAAACATCACAGCCACGATAAATGTGACTTATGCAAGCGATATGCTCGCCAATTTCAGCGACATCAGATTCTCCAACCTAACTTCATGTAATGAAACATTTGGCGAGTGGATTGGTCAATATCTTATCAATAAGACTGACAGCCAGTTCGCTAACTGGGAAGTGCTTATCCCTTCCGTAAATGCCACAATAACAATGTATTATGGGAATGCAGGTGCATCGCTGGTATCTAATAGAAGGGATTCAAATCTGTTCTGGGATGATTTTTCTGAAGGAATCATAAACACGACTCTATGGTATGAGAATACGACCAGTGGCACAGCGACAGTAGCGAACAATATGCTTAATCTGATAGCTAACAGCAACGGAGAAATATCATATTGCACAAATTCCAAATTCCCCATACCAATAGCGTTTGAATATGATGCAGCACCGCAATTAATTGCAAATGCAATTCAGTTTATGGATATTCCTTGGTGGTTCGGCACGAACCCCACTAATACATACAACGGATTTATTCTTGATTACAATGGTAATTGGCGTGCTTATGTCTATGAAACTAATGTTTCAACGGCTGATACAACCACTGTTGATGTGTGGTATCACTATATGGTCACAGGGACAGATTCCCTTGTGAATATATATGCTAACAATACAGGGAGCATGGTATCACAGACAAGCACAACTCCAGCAACAACTGACTCGACAATGTTCTGCATAGCATCAAACCAGCCGAGTGGTTGGAATGCAGCAAACACTAATTTCACAAATATCAGGGGTTATACATATACAATGGGGATTGTATCATACTTATTCGGGGCAGAGGAAAACCATCCATATACATTACCAACAGTAAATCTTATTTCCCCTATAAATGGAAATCTGACAAATGGAACTTCTGCAACCATGACATTCAACTGCTCGGCAATAATATCTGCTGGTGCAAATCTTGTGAATATGACGCTTTTTGGGAACTGGTCAGGGGGTTGGCACGCAAACGAAACGAAAATTGTCACAGGAACAAACAATTCCAGCATATTCTCAAAAAGCCTTCCTGCTGGAACATACATCTGGAATTGCCAAGCCTGCAACAATTTAAGCGAATGTTCATTCGGAACATCAAACTCTTTCACAATACAGCAGTATTTCTTCCCCTCGATAAGCATATCATCCCCTTCAGGATTTTATGACAACTGGAATGTCGCACTCAAGAGATTTAACGACACATGGACAAAGCCTTTGACATTTTCAAACAATACTGCTCTTGTTCAGGCTGTTTATTCGATTGATGGAGGGGCAAACTATACTGCAACAAGCGGAAGCATTTTGAGCATTGATGCAATGAAGCACAATATAACAGTGTGCGGACAGAACATAATCGGTGAATGGGGTTGCGATACCGATTATTTTGAGGTAAATGGCGGAGCAGGAAAGCCGAAGATACTTTTCAATTATACGCTTCCTAATGGTGCAGGGATGATAATCCCAATGACTGACATGATTCCCATAAACATTGATGGGGATTCCGCAATAGAAGTGGCTGTATCAACATACGGAAACGATGCATCCGTCTGGGTTCTTGACAACTGCACAGAACCTTCGTGCTTACAGCCATACCTTCCTCCAAGAATTGTTGGATATGCGAAGACAGATTCGACACAAATAAATGAAGGCGTATGGAGAATGCAGGTCGGTGATATGGGTGGGAGTGATGGAGTATTGAATGAACTATGTGTTGGAACAGGGTATGTTCCCAACGCTTACATAAGATGCTATAAATGGAATGGAACTTGGTATGAGGAGAATGTCACAATATCATTGGGAGGACAAAATGCTGATGTTGAATCACTTGAATTCTGTGATGTGAACAACAATTCAAAGGCTGAACTCATAGGGGCTTTATATAATTCAGGCGGAGGCGGAGGATTCTATATTGTTCAGAACTATACTGATATCGGGACAAGTTTAGGAGGCTGCCGAGCAGCTTCCGCAATTTCATGCCAAGATGTGAATGGGGATGGCATAAAAGATGCTATCATTGGATGTGATACAGGAAACATTCAATATCTTTCTTGGAATGGAACTGCATATATAATCACACAATTTTTAGGCTCATCTAATTGTGCATCAAGCATCTGGTTCAGGGGGGATGATAACAACCTATGCGATTATGGAAACACTGGAAACCAATCTCTATTGACATTCTGCGGTAACGGAACTTTAAGCTATATGAACTTCAATGACACTTCAGTCATTAATGTTCATCAACTATCACTTACAGCATCTAACAATAATATGGGTGGGAAAATAATTAACAACCTTTACCCAACAGAATGCTCCATTGAAGCTGATGCCCCAAACAAGACAGGCTCATACCAGTATGCATTATATAGGAATTCCACATCATCAACACCATATTTCATAGCAAGACCATTTGATGGGACAATGAATTATTGGCTGTTTCCTCTTGGAGACATTCGTGGAACTGGTTACAGCCAAGTGGGTTATTTCCAGTATGATGGTTCGGCAGGTGCAAAATGGATTCAGGCACTTGACTTCTCACAACAATCAATAGAAATGAACATAAATTGGAACACGCCAGCAAATAATTCCTTCACGCTTAACCTGTCATCAATCTTATGGAACGCAAGCATAAGCGACACTCCAAATGCCTGCATACTTAACATAAACGGAACAGCCAATTACTCCATGCTCATATCTGGAAATGACTGCTACTACACCACCTCAAACCTCACAAACCAGACAACATACTGCGGAACCATCTATGCGAATAATTCTGCCTCAAATGTATCAAACATGAGATGTGCGACAATAAACCTGACATCAGGAGCAGTTCCTCCAACACCAAGACCAATAGACAATCTCGGAATATTTGGGGGAATAGCTTTATTGGTGTTGGGTGCAGGAATAATATTGTTCCTGTTGGAAGGCTTATTTGGTGCAGGAGCGTTGCTCCGAAACCCGAAAGGAATCATGCTTGTCATAATCGGTGCGATTATAATGGCTGCCATGATATTGGCACTCTTATAAATAAAAGTTTATAATATTATGCTATGTCAAAGAAATGGCTGGTATTGGCAGGCATTTTTCTGTTTCTGATACCAACAGTCATAGCGACACAGCCAACACAAAACTACAATAAAATCTATATTTCACCATTCTATCTGCCAAGCATGACAGGAAGCGGAGTAAGCCAGCCTAATTACACATTTTCTGTTTCTGTCAATCCTCCTGATGGATTGAGCAAGGTCATAAACGCTATGGTGAATTTCCAGATATACATCAGCCCGACAGTCACATACACGCTTTATGTGAACAATAAATCATGCAACAACCCAAATTTCACAATCTCCACGACATTCGCTTCGCAGGGAATGGCTTACATCAGTTTCGACTGCTCGAATGTGATAACCAGCACAGGCAATTATACCCTGAAACTCTCTGGGAACAAGGATTCAAGTGCCACTTATGGTTGGCTTGACCTGACATACATGAACAACCCGAAACAGGAAAACCTGTTCGTGTCAGGAACAGAATATCAGGTTGGGGATTATGCGACAATATTTCTTCAGTTGAAGGATTCACAGGGAAGTGCAATAAATAATGGAAACTGCTACCTTGATGTCTATTATCCTTCCTATGGCAATCTCTCCCATCCTGTCCTTTATACGGATGTCGGAATGATTTACAAGACAGGAAGCAATGGTCTTTATTTCTTTGACATGGTAGTTCCGAATGTGACAGGCGTTTATATGCTCGGAGCTTCCTGTTCCTATGCATATCAACTGAACTGGCTTTTTGCCCCATCTGAAACAGTGAGGAAGCCGACAAGGACAGCCATCAATGGGACATATTTAAGCGATACAATAGTCCTTAACTCATTTGAGGATGGGCTTTATGAGAAATGCACAGCAATCCTTTATGGAGGAAACAGGGTGTGTGAGGCATATTATGACTTCAATTCCACAGGGATTGACAATTTCACCGCTTTAGACCTCTATTATGCAGGGGAATCAGATGCAGCACCGACAGCGACTTTCTATGTATGGAACTGGACATCTTCCGCTTGGATAACGCTTGCCAACACATTGACATTCTCCTCGACAGCATCAGCATCATCACCACCAGCCCCGACAAGTGTTGATGAATTCGTGACAAATTCCATAACACCAAGCAACTATACTATAAACTACACAACCAAAATAACAAGAATAAGGATGAGAATAGTATTAGGCACTACATATAATTTATATAACAACTGGCTTGCCTTGAAATTCCTGACTTCAGAAGGGCAGATTCAGGAGCTAAAAGGTTCTGGGGAACTCCATGTCAGCAATGCCCTGTCGAACCTGACAGTAAATATCAACCAGAGCCAGTTAAACAGCATACTTTCAGCAATCGCTTCCGTGAACCAGACATTGAACACAACAGCCATGAATTACCTTATTCAGATAAATGGCACGACATTCCAAATCAACCAGTCATTGTATAATGACTATCTTTCCCTGCTCACAGCGATAAACTCCGTCAACGCCACAGCAAACCTTACCCTTTCCTATGTCGTAGCGTTGAATGGCTCGGTGTTTAATTTAAGCATAGCCGAATTGAGCCATTTCAACCAGCTTTTAGCCTTGCTGAACAGCATCAACTATACCCTGAACACAACTCTTGAATACAAATTAGACCTGATAAATGGCACAGTTTTCCAGATAAACCAGTCCCAAAGTGCCTATTATCTATCGCTTTTAGGGGCAATCGAGTCTGTGGGGGCTACCCTAAATGGCTCAATTACACAGTATCTTGTGGCTATCAACGGAACGACATACAACCTGTCGGTGAACGAGTATAATCATTATGTTTCCATTCTCCAAGCCATAAATTCAGCCAATGACACACAGAACTGGCAATATCTAAGCCTTTTATCACTTCTAAATAGCATAAATGCCACAGGGAATACAACACTGACTTTAGTGGCTTCGATAAATCAAACCCTGATAGATGACATTTTTGTAATACTCAAGGATATTAACTTTACAACCAATACTACATTAGAATACAAATTGGACTTGATAAACTACACAACTTGGCAGTCTTGGGTGATGTTGCAGAACCTCACAATCGGCAATGTCACTGTGACTGCAAGCGTGAACTGGACAGAGGGCGTGCCGATAATATGGAACGCTTCAGGGAAGTCGCAGGTTGACTATCAGCTACTTTCCATGAGCAGCGAGGGAATTCAAATGATAACCGAAAGCTATTTGTGCTTGAGCAATTTCACGCTTCAAAGCACGATGAATGTGACAAACTGCGTTCAGGGAACTTGCGACACATACAACAGGACAGCCACGAAGTTATGTGAATGGGGCTGTGCCAACAACCAATGCCTTCCACAGCCACAGTTCCAGTATATGTATGCGATTGCCTTCGCTTTGGTGGTTGTCGGGCTGATGATACTCGTATGGAGAGGCACAAGGAAAGGAGGAGTATAATGTTCCGCTTACATTTTCACAGAATCCTTCCGATAGAAAGCACTATGGATACAGTGACATATCTGAAGGATTTAGAGGAATGGTTGAATCATGAAAGGCAGCCTTAAATCCAATCGGGGTATAGCAGTCGTATGGTCAGTATGCTCAATAATACTCGGGATGCTGTTCATCTATCTGCTTGGCTCGATGACTTGGATGTTCCCTGAAAATGCCATATTCGTCCTACGCTGGCTTGTGGTGTCCTTTATAGTGATTTCTGTTCTTGCGATGTGGTAAGAACTGGTTGAACATGAAATAAGCCCCTGAACACCACCACACAACCCATATTATCGGATTATCTATCGTGAAAAGAATTTCTGCACCAATAAGAGCTGACATCATTACAAACCCTATCTTAAACTCGGTATTCGGCTTAAATTTATTCTTTTTTCTCATCCACAGCACCTCCACACAGCAAACAAGAGCAAAAGTCCTATAACAGCAAATACCATCCAGCTATCATCATCACCCCTGCTCAATGTGGAACTATTTACCTGATTCCTGACACCATTCAGGACAACCAAGCCGATTACCAAAGCCACGAAATAATCCCAAGCCTTCCTCAACATTTTCATATATTCATCCTATCAATTTTATGGATAATCGGGTTGGCATAAAAATATTCATCCATAGCTTTATCAGAAGCCCAAATCTTATGATAAGGTTCTTTCTCCCTATCCTTGAACATCAGAACCATGATATTGACATTATGCTTCCTATAGAAGCTGTCATACTTCTTTAAGGAATGGAACTGGTTGGTTTGGCATTGAATAAACCACACAACGCCTTTCCTTATGGCGATTAAATCCGCTATCCCGAAGGCATCCAGCGAGAAGCGAGAATGAGGCACAGTATAAGTGATGAAGCCCAGCTTCTTCATATACGCTATCGCCTTCTTGTTTGTCCTATACATCTTAGTCCTGTTGTTCATCATTTCGCCTCCTTTCGGGATTTCAAAATCTCCTGTATTCTCTTATAAAACATCACTTCGTATGTAATTCCAAGTGAACTCGCCATTATTATTATGAAAGAATCAATCATCCTTTCGCCTCCTTTCGGTTGAGGAGTTCCTTGGGGCTTTGCCCCTGAACCCTATCATCACGCTCTTTGAAAACTTTATCAAGAAATTGTTTATGTTTTATCCACTTTCTTAATCCCCTCTCTAAAATGTCTATACAATCAATATGACCATATCTGATACACCCGCCCGTCCAATGTTTGACATTCTCATCCGACTTTAAACACAATTCGCATTTGTATTTCATATCAATCACTTTTCTTATCACCCTTGAGGAGTTCCCCAATATGAGGAATCCCATTCGAATCAATCCAGTAGCCCTTACGAATGAATATCATGCTTCCACCTTTCGGTTGAGGAGTTGCCCTTTAATCTCCATGATATTCTCCTGCCGCTGGGTCGTAGTCATCATCTTCATATTCCACCTTATCCGTTTTCTTACGGGTTAGAAGCCGCTTCTTTTCCAAAGAAGGGGATTCTACCTTGAGGAGTTCCAGAACCGCCTTTTCAAATTCCAGAACATCTTCATAATTTACAAAACTATCAATCGCATCACTCTTACATTCTTCGCATGAATTGCATAAGCCATCCCACACAATCTTGCATTTACAGCAAATTGAGCAAGGCTCTGATTTGAGTTCCTTTAATCGTTCCATGACCGCCTTTATCAGTTCTGAACCAAAGGGGGTGTCCTTGAATGGGATAACCCCCTTACGTTCTCCTATCCCCCACTTAGATTTTATCTTCTTTTCTATGGCTTCCAAAGCTTCCTTTTTGTATAAATGAGGTCGTCTTAATTTCCTGAAATCAAGCAAATCAATTCCCAGCCTCTTTATCGCATAGTCGCAATCGTTCCCAGCCTCAATGAAAAGCGACTTGTAGAAGCTCCTTCTATTCTTTCCCGCTTCCAACAAATTCTCTATTGTTAGGGGTTTTACAACCGATATATCAGAGTTTAACTCATCACCGCACGGCTTCTTATGAGTGATACTATCTAATCCACAATCATCGCCCCAGAAGAAGCAATGCTTTTTTACATTAACAATTTTAAAACATTCCGTGCAAAAGCTTTTGGGGTTAGAAGACCTTTTCTCAAAAGGGATTCTATCTTTCTCGGACTTGAGCCTAATCGCTTCCGCCTTCCAGAAGTCCCTTGAATGGCTTTTCAATTCCGCATTCTTGGCAAGTTCCAGCGAATCTTCAAGCTGCTTTATATGGATGTCCTTCTCGGCAAGGGCTTTCTGATGATATTCAAATGTGCAGAAGTTAAACTTCTTTCGGGGCTTTTCCGCTTTCATTCTCTCCCTCCTTTCGGTTCTTTGCTCTCAGTTCCATTATATCACCTTCTTGAGCTTATGATTAAATCTTTTTATCATACTGAAACCCCTATTCCTTGAATATTTCCAAACGCCTATATCTTCCTTATGAAGTCCCTATGCATCAAATCACCTTCACCAGCTTGTCAATCCCTTCTTATTCCATGCCTTCATTTAATTCCCTCAGTTTTTTATTATATCTTTTTATTTGGAATAGGCAATAAGTTCCAAAGAAAATAGCAGCAAGAATACCCATATAATAAGCGTAATAGACAGAGAAAAAAGCCATAAACAAACAAACCACTATACCTGACCACATCAATCTTATCTGCCATTTATAAATTTTTATTTTGTTCATTTTCCCCTCCCATTCGGATACATCTTGAAGAACTTCTCACGGAGCTCCTGATAGGATTGCTTCTCTCCTGTGAAGTAAGCCATATAATACCACTCAAGCATCATCCTCATAAAATCAGAAATATCCAGCCCGAGCTTCTCTGCATATTCCTTGACAAAATGCTTCATCTCAGGCTTAACGCGGAAGATTATCTTCTCAGTCCTGTCCTTGTAACACCGTTCCTGAACCTTCATGTAGTATAATTGGCTTATATGTTTAAATACATTGTATTACCAGAGTTTAAATATCTTTGGATTTGTAATACAGAATAATATATACTTCTTCTGACTATAATGATATTATCTAAAATATAGGAGGAATCAGTATGGCAAAACCAGTTAGGCGTTTGAAAGTGTCGCAGAACAACAAAGTATACATTTCAAGGGTTGTTCGAAACGGAAGAGTGCAGAAGGCATTCGCGGCACAAATCGGAAAGCCTGTCGGTGGTTGCGTAGCAGCTGGTGTCCGTCAAGGGATGTCAGGGGCAGCAATACACGACATTGCAAGAGAATGTGCAAAGAGGGCAAAGGGAACGAAGCTACACCTTGCAGGAATTTAATTTCATTTCGAGAGTAGAGGTGGAATTGTGAACCCCGATGAAACTTGAGGTGAAATTATGCAGATGCAGACATTAGACGAGTTAGCTGATAACCTCATTTCTGGCAGGCAGAACAGCTCATGCCCTTACCTTACCGAATATGTGGAGCAGGTCAGGGCTGGGCAGATGTCAGAGGAAGAACTGAAAGGCATAATGAGGGACAGCCTTAATGGAGTGGTCTGATGAAATTTGAGAATGAATTGAGGCTATCGAAAGTCAGGGAGATAATCACGAACCTTGACAAGATACTGTTTTTAGAGAACAAGAAATATCTGCCGAAATATTTAGGCGATGCGGAACTTATGCAAAAAGCTGTTGACCACATACAAGATGTGATTTGCAGGGACGAGCCTATAATGTTGGCTAAAATAGAGCTGGATTAATATGGGCAGGATAACTAATGAGGCAAAGGCAAGTGAAGGAAAGTGCAACTGCCAAAGGATAGGCAGGACTGATTCTGCAAAGGATATTCTATGCTGGTCTAAAGGAGTAATCGGGACAATGACCAATGAGCAGGAGGAAAAATACTGCAAGGAAAAGAACATAAAGCCAGCGACAGAAGGCATGAGGAAAAGGCTGATACTGACGACAGCCATGCACCAAGCGAAGCAAAGATATAAAGGAGAGGGCATGGACAGATGGATAGAGCTTGTCTCTGAGGAACTGAAAACACTTGAAAGCAAAGCCAAGATAGAGAGCATGGGGATTTAAACAGAACTATTCAACTGCTTCTGCTTCAGATGATTCGTGGCTTCCCTCAAGGAATCAAAATCAAGCCTTTCTCCACTTATCCTCAACTGATACTTTCCCTCTTGATTATCATTCGAGATAGACCACTTTTCTTCCCCCTGATGTCCATGCCATTTCATATCCCGCCTTCCTCAAGCTTCTTCCGTGCCAATGATTCAATGCGTAAATCATCTATCCTTTTTCTTACATCCCTGATTTGGTCTATCATCTCTCTCGCTTGCTGTCGCAATTCAGGATTTTCTTTAGAGCCTGTTTCGAGGTCTTCAAGATGATGTTCTAAATCCCTTGAGTGCTTCGCACTACATGAAAGACAATATTGCGGTTTCACATATTCATCTTCTGCTGCCATAATATCACTCCTTATCTCCTTTTGGAACTTCAAAGTAACAACCACTATTTGAGCATACCCAAAACCAACCCATATCCTTCATTTCTTCTCCACATTTCGGACAATCCATAATGTAATACGCTTCTTTTTATATATCTTGTGCGAATTAGTTAATATAACTTACAGGAAGGTGGATTATGAGAGAAGCAATACCAAGAATAAAACATCCAGACGAAGCTGACGAATGCCTCAAACTGATAACCCTATCTATGGGGACGACAGTAGGTCGTTTCAAAAGCCCAGCAGACATACCTGACCATCATCTTGCCTATATTATGAATAAATTCACAGGAAGGGATTCTCTGGGACTTGATATGCCAAACCAGAGGCTATTTGACAGGCTGAAATCAATGGCGTGATTTAAATGCCCGAAGAAAAGGATGTCAGGAAGTTCAGGGAAATGCTGGACGGATGCTTAGACGAAAGCATAAAGAAGCTGGACTTGAACAAGGTCAGCGATGAGAAGAAGGCAGGGATGATTGACAAGTTTAAGAAGGCTATGTGGAGGTAATTATGGAAGGAAAAATCATAATTGAGAACCTGCACCCAGTTGATGAATATGAAATGATGGGCAAGCATGGATTAATAGACTTGGCTTCAAGGCTGAAGGAAGATTTAGCACAAAAATATATGATTATAGCTGATGTTAAGGTGATTTGATGGAAACCAAAAAGGAATTCCCGAAGTTCGGCTCTGTTGAATGGCAGAAGTTGAGAATTGACGAGATTATGTTTAAGACTATCAATGGAATCCCTCTGGATGAGTTTGATAAGGCATTTATCCTTGTCCAGCAGGAGCATCTTGGAAGGGAGATGCTTGAGCAAGAAAAGGCTAAAAAGAAGCTGAAGGAGATTGATTAAATGGACATAATTTGGGAAAATGAATTGAAGAAGGGCGGACACTTCGCTTTAGACTGCGGATTTCCTTCGAACAGGGCTGTGCTTTACAACAAAAAAGAGGAAGAAATAGATGAGCTTGACCTTGACCAGTTAGTCGAGCTATGGATAGAAGAACAGGCTGAAAACTTCAAGAAGAAGCTGAAAGGGGTTGATTAAATGCCAAGCGAAAAGCCGACAAGGGAGTGGCTTCTGGCTCAGATAGAGGACGAGCAGAAAGCCCACGACGAGTATTCAAAGCATGGCTTCTACAACATAGCGAAGGACGAGGCACGACACAAGAAGCTATTGGAAAGGGTTATGCAGCAGGAGTTCAAGGGGAGATAATATGAGCTGGGAAAAGACTTGCATTGAAGTTGCACCTTCAAAAGATTTGGCAGATTTTTTAGTGGTTAAAACCGACAGAGGAAATAGAGTTCATTTTCACGATTTTGACGAGGCTAAAGAATTCCTAAAATTATGGTTTGGATTCTCAGATTATGAAATTCAAAGATATATGGAAAAGGAGAAGAAGGTGGTTTAAATGTCAGATTCATTATTGGGAGTGATTCCGACCATGCTCGGAGGGGCGATACTCATAGGTGCGACAGCCCTTATACTTGACAAGACACTTGACAGGTCATCCTTCAGCATGGAGAAGCCGAAGGCGAAGTCAGTTTTAGAAGAAGCAGGTGTTTGATATGGTAGCAGAATATGTGAATTGGGATACCTTCTGGAACGAGATGCAGAAACATGAAGACAGGATACGAGAACTTGAAAGAAATGTCAGGAATCTGCAGGACAAGGTGGGAGTATGACCTGTGTCACTAAAGAGTGCTTGGAGAGGATTCTACAAGTCATGCAGTATAACGATTCCATGACCAATTCACAGCACGAGTGCAACGCACATCCAGAGATAGTGAAGACAGCCCTGACCAATCCCTGCGAGGACTTCAAGGAGCTCCACAACGAGATAGGCAAGGCAGAAAGCAACATGAGAAAAGCCTGCGACTGCAAATACCTGTTGAAAGTCTTGTAATACGAGATTATATATACTTCTTTTTCTCAATATTAACTATCGGAGGTTTAGCTATATGGCTGAAGAAATAGAAAAGAAAGAAGGCTTGAAGGAAAAGATAAAGGAAGCTTGGGAAATGGGAAAGCCGATACCCTCAGCAAAATACTACAAGGCAAGCGAGGAAAGGCTGAAAGAGGACTTGACTGAGCTTGAGGCAAAGGTTAAGGACTTGGAAGCCAAGAGGGAATATTTCGAGAAGGAGAAGGAGCTTCTGGAAAGGGAAAAAGAGATAAAGAAGATGATAAGCGAAGTCCATCCTGACATCAGGCACCAGACCTACGAGAAAGTGAAGGAGATACTTGGCGGGGTTGCAAAGGAGATAAAGGGAACGCCTGAGGAAAGGGCAAAGAGAAGGGAGAAGCTGAAGCAGGCAGCAACGGAAGTCAAGAAGTTCCTTGAGGAGCAGAAAGCGAAGAAAGGAGCTCCCGAGATAGTTGAGAAGCAAGTGACAAAGGAAGGCATGACTTACACCGAATCGGCAGGAATGTTCCCAGCAGAAGCAGAGCTTGAATCCCCATTATCCCAATTCGCAAAGGCTATAAAAAGGAGTGATTAAAAATGGGAAAGATAGAGAAAGCCCTGATACTGCTATTCTGGGGAGTATTAGCCCTATTCATGGTTCCAGCCATACTGCCCATGATAGTCGGGGAAGCGGCTTGGATACTCGCCCCTGTGCTGATAATCTTCGTGATTGTGTTCCCGATACTCGTGATTATGTTCAAGGAGGAGAAATAAAAGAATTGGAGAAATTTATATGATAACCTGTGACTGCGGATATTCAGGAAAACCAGAGATAGCATTGGATATTGACAGAACTCCGATAGAAATATGCCCTGATTGCGGAATGGTGATAAAATGAAAGTGGATTTGAGCAACGAGGAAAGGTTCCTGATATGCAACTCGCTAAAGAAGGAGAAGCAGGAAGCAGAAAGGAAGGGCTGGAGATACAAGGGGGAAAATGTCTGGTTTCAAATCGGCAATATTGAGAACAAGCTGAAATGCAACGAGGTAGTATGAATCAGATAATAGCCCCGAACATGAAGGATTACATGGGAGCAAATTAATGAAGCTGGCAACTGCAATTTCAAATGCAATTTACAAGAAGAACAATACTGCCATTTCCTTACAACTCCTGAGTGTGGCTTTTATGGGGAGATGCACACGCTTGACCTTCCTGAAAGGCAGGAGTTTTATCGGTGCAGGCTGCCCGAGCAGTTAAAATTCAAGTGGTGATATGGGGATTTGATATGGCTGAAAGTTTAATAGAACAGGCAAAGCAAAGACTACCCTTTATCCATACTGAAAGCGGAACACAATACACATTATTTCGGAAAGGCTTGAAAGATGGAGTAATTGTCTATATCAGTAATCCGCCTTGGGGAAGATTTAAGTCGCCAATGGTGGATTTTAGGATTTTCAAAGATGACAAGGAATATTCAGAAGGAAGCTATGAGAGTGCTCAAAGATTAATTAAACAATTAGTTTTGAAGAAGGTGATTTAAAATGGCAAAAGAGGAACTATTACCGAGAGTGTGGATAAAGGGGAAGCAGTGGATATTTGACGAGAAGAACAAGCGACTGATAGACCCCCAGAACACCGACAGGAAAGTTCCAATCACCAAGTTCCAGCTTGAGAACCTGAAATGGTATATGGGAGAGCTCGGGGAATTGAGGGAAGAAACCGAGAAGCTAAAAGAATTCACGGAAGAAGCGAGGAAGAAGCTGAATGTCCTTCAAAGGCTTGAGGTCGCAAGGAAAAGGTCGGCTTCAAGGACAGTAAAAGAGGTGTGGTAATGGACAGAGATACTTTTATAATAGAAGTTTTACAACTTAACAATACCCCCATGACAAAGCGAGTATGGTCAGTCAGGTGGGAAAACAACTTGTTAATTAAAAAGAAAGACGGCAAATTTGAAATAATAAAGCAGGTGGTATGATGTTCGGAGTGAAAATACTGCCAATTATAAAGGGTGAAAACGGAAAGACTTATTTTGTAGATGAAAGGCTCAAGCAGTTGAGGAATGTGAAGAACCCGCACGACTTCATAGACTTCAAGGAAGGCGAGTTCCAAGTCTTCATCACGATAGCAACAATAAAGAAGCTGATAATTACTGACGAGAAGGCGATAAAGAAAACGCTGGAAGCCCTGAAGAAAGTCGGTGTTTAAAACAGTTATTCCTCTTTTAAAACCCACTCAAGAGCATCAGTATAACCCTTCATTCTTGTCCAACCACCAGCCCCAACTTTGCCTTGCCTTTTCTCTATTATTCGGAGTTCTTGTAATGCCCTTTTCATCTGTTCCCTGATTTCCTTTTCTGTCCTCATGCTTGTTCCTCATCTTCATACAAGTCATCACATATAGCACATTTCCACGCCTTAACCTTTTTCGCTTTCATTTTCCATCACCCTTTGCCCATCCGCATCCTTTTCCCAGGCAGCTTCCACCAAGCAGGGGGCAGAACTTCTTAACTTCTTCCATGACCATTCCCCTTCTTTTTATTCTCCTTTTCCAGGTCATCCACAAGCTTCAGGATGACTGTCGCACCTATGGCCTTGGCAACAAAGTGGCCTATCACCGGGTTCCAATTCCTCATACTTTCCTGCCTATCTTTCCTCATCTGGAGAGTTTCCTCGCTTGGCAGATATTTACCCTCATCATTTTGGAGTTTCCTGCGGACACGAGTTATCGTTTCAAAGGAAGGGAACTTCTCAAATAGTTCAAAAGGGATAAAAATACCCTTGCCATATTTCCTTGCTATCTCCTCAAATACCCGAAAGCACAGCCATGTGTCATTTTCCCTTGCCTTTTCGTCTTTTGCCAATATCCTTTCAACCAAACTGCTCGTATTCTCTAACATATCACATAAACGCCCTTAAAGTCGCCTTCTCCCTCAAATCCTTTATGATAAACCTGTCGCCATTAGCTGAAATACACTCTCTTGCGTGTTTTAGGGCTCTCGCTATCTCCTCGGCTGTCGTGCAAGGGCAACCTTCTCCGTATGCCGAAGCCATAAAATCAACGCTTGTGAATTTACCACCCTCATAGAAGGTATCTTCAGCTATCTTGATTTCCACTACCTTATTCATTATTCCACCAAAGGACTATTTTCTATTAATTTAGCCAATTTATTAGGATTAACCTCATGTCCGAAGATGTCGGCAATTCCCTTACAAATTTCTTCACATATCTCGCACATAATCCCCCCCCCTATAATATCAACCAAGCATTTCTGGAAACGATTGCACTTTTTAGGTTTTAAGTCGCCCTCTATTGATTTCAGGGTTAAAAATAAGGTATCAAGTGCAATAGTGCAACCCTGTAAGAAACATACTTTCATACTTTAATACCTTCTTTTATAGTCAATTCTATCTTTTTCTTTAAATTGAAGAAAGTCCTTCTGGAACGCCCACTCATCTCAATAAACTCTTTGCAGGCGTCTTGGACTTTTCCGTAGCGTTCAAGGAGAGTATAGACAAGGGCTAAATTCTTGTTGCAGGACTTGTCCAGCTCGTCAATAGCCAATCTCTCCCACTCGTTGCCACAGAACCTATTGTAATTGGCTATATTCTCCAAAACCCTGATATTCAAGCTGTGATAGAAGGTGGTATTATCCTTGATGAAATCCACCACAACATTCGGATAGCCCTTCTGCTCGGCAACTAAATACATAAATTTAATCATATCTTCATAGGAAAATATGAAAACATACTGCAAAGCTCGGCTCAAAAGTGCCTTATTAATATCCCTCGGTATGTCGTTGCACAGGACTATTATCTTGCCCTCAAAATTGAAGGAACTCGGAACTTTCAGCTTCTCGCTTGTGGTATTATAGGACACCATACGCACATTATTCGGGTTATAGGTGGCTGACAGCAACAAGCCACAGATTATATCGTTCTCAAAAAGGTTGAGTATGTCATCAAACACTATAACCTTGTTTTTATGCTCGTAAAGTATGTGATAGAACTCCAAAGGCGTGAGATGCCCATTAACCAAAACCCAATCCTTGTCCATCTCCAGCTTCTCCTTGTTGAGATAAGCCAAAGTCCTTGCTGTCTTGCCTGTCCCTGCCTTCCCATAACCTATGAGAAAGTGCCTGTCAAGTGATTTGATGACGACATTTAAGTTATACTCAAAATCACGGAATTGAGGCATAACACCCTTCGTGTCTATGTTCTGTATGCTTTCCCTGAACTGCTCTTTCGCTTGTTTCAAGAAATTCTGCATTTGCTCTTGCTGATAGTCCTCTTGCTGTTTCTTGATAACCTTTGCCTTGTCCTCTAAACCATAATCCTTATTATAAAGTCGGATTATCTCCTCAATTACGGGCTTGTTCTCGGCAAAAGTAATCTTGTCATCATACCTATCATGTATCTGTTCCAAAGCAACTTTCCTGTCGCCATCTTTAACCCACTTGTTCAGCATTTTGGTAATCAGGTATTCATATTTCATAAATCACCACTTGTTGTTTAAATCCCAATTTCAGTATTTCATGCAAGTATAACAAAACCAATAACCGCTTTCCCTTCCGTCTTTTGAATAGACTATATGTCCTTGTTCTTCTGGAAATTCCCTATCACAACCTTCACACATAGGCATATTTACACCATCTATTCCACCGAGAGCTTCAAAGTAGCTTCCTTTTGGCACATATCAACGAACTTACTCTTTTTGTTGTCATTCCAAGACATAAAGTCCTTTAAAATCTCATCAAGCAGTTTGCCCTGACTTTTATGCTCGGCTTTCGCAACCTCTTTCAGCAGTTTGCTCGTCTTTTTATCAAGTTTAATCTGAACTCTCATATTCAACACCTTCGCATAAAGGACAATAATCTGACACCATACGCTTATGCTTTTTACAATATCCAAATTCAACACTCATTTAAACCAACTCATCATTTCTGAAATCAGTAAATATAGGTTGCCTCATCTTGTCCTTAACATTAACAGGCAAGTGCCTAACCACGACAAATTTCGGGCTATCCCTATGGAATTGGGCTATCCTATCACGACTACTAACGCTAACCTCTCCCTGCTCGGTTTCAAGAACTATGTTCTGCCCTCTCTCTCCCAAGTGAAATCCCTTAATCTCGCAAGTGGTATAATCATAATGCTTCCATTTTCTCCATAAATCAGAACGAATAGAATAATACTGCGACATTTTATACTTATAAACAACCCCTTCATTTCCTATGGAACTAATGGGTATTTCTTCTGAAATCTCATAATAAGGCATTTTGATAATCCTTTCGGTATCCTTAACAATTCCGTCTAAAATACCCTTTCTTGTCATCAAAGGAATATCCAATAACCTATCGTCATTAACCTGCAAGACATCAAAAACCATAAACTTCAACGGATATTTACTGCTTCTCAACCTTATTTCTGTCGGATTAAGTAATGATGTTCGCTGTAATATCTCCCTGAAATTATCAGTTTGGCTTATTATCTCTCCGTCAAGCACTACGCTATTAACACTATTGTTTATGGCTGTTCGCATTAAGTCCAGAAATTCGGGGAATTTGAAGGTTATGTTTTGTGCGTGTCTATTGAAAATCCTTATATCGTTTCTTGTAATTTCAATTAATGCCCGACAACCATCAACCTTCGGCTCTTTTATCCACTTATTTTCCATTATTCTTGCTATCTCTCCCTGCTTTAAACTGCTTATGTCCTTACATAGCATAGGTTTCAAATCCATATTTCACTCACTCTTGTTGTTTAAATCCCAATTCTGTCCTTTTTCCATACCAATATTTATCTCGCCCAAATATTTTTTACATTTTGAAATACAATAAAGAAGCTGACTTGCTTCTGGATTAAGGCACTTGCCACATACTTGCCGACAATATGACAATTCAAAACTCAAAACCGCTTCAATTCGCTTGTCCATAATAATCACTTATGGCTTATGTTCCTGTTCCCAACAAGAACTGCACATACCTTTATAGCTTTTGAATATCTGTGGGCTTATGGCTGTTTTACACTCATAACACCGAAAAGGAATTATGATGACTTCCATACTAAACACTCTCTAAACTCTTTTTGAGCAGTTCTTGTATATTATTGCTCGGTTTTGGTATCGGAATATCGTCTAAAATCGTTCCATTCTCAAGCAGTTTTATGACGGCTTCCGTTCTCTCGTCTTTTATGTCTATGCTGGTTAAATTCGCTTTCTCAAACTTCTGCAATATCTTGGCTAAAAGTTCTGCGTTCTCCTTGATGTTCTCCTGTGTCTTGGCTAATTCCTGTGGCAAATTCACTTCGTCAGGATAATACAATATGCTCATAAAAAGGCGTTCCTGATAGGGTATAATAGCTACAATATGCTGATGTCCTCTTAAAGAATACTTGCCTATAATAGTATAGCCATACTCGTTAAGAACAGCATAGAAAAGGTTGAACAATTCCTCATATTTCTTTTCAGCCATTACTGAATAGCTTTTCTCAACAAAATAGAAAGGTATATTCCCACTCGGAATTACCGCTATTATTTCTATTTTAGTATTATCCTGTGATAATATACTTATTTGTTCCTTTGAAAATACCTTTAACTTGTTATTAACCTTATCTTCCCAACCTTTGAGAAAATTAACACTACTTAAAAATTCTTCCGAACAATTACTACACCACCACTTTTGTTTCATATTCCCATTTTGACAGCTTGGGCATACTTGCCTGAATTTTATGTCGTGGCTTCTTTGTAGTGTTCCTAATCTAACAGGAATATTTATTAGCCCTATCTGGATAATTGGCTTGGCTATTGAACGCATTTTAAATCACCCTTTAACTTGCTATGTAATGCTCTATGACAATTACCACATAATACAACACAAACAGCAATACTCCCATATAACACCCATATTGTTGTTTAAATCCCAACTATCTGGTTATTTTGCTTGTGAATATCTGCGTTTTTGCTATGTATTCCCTTGCCTTTTCTGGATTATCAAACTTGCCTAAATCAACAAAACCCTTACTTGTCTTGCCGACTACAATAGTTATTTTCTTTTCTGGATTCGTGATTATCTGGAACTCTTTTATTCTCGGCATTAATACTCACTTTTCAATAGCAAAACATCATTTATCTGATAAAACTCAAACTCTTTTAATGGGAAATCCGTATATTCGCCTTTCTGCTCAAATAAAGGCAGTATATCGCTATCTGTCCGCACATCAACCACCCAAGAACTATCGGAATTAACCCTTATTCGCCATAGCAAGAACTCAATATTTGCCTTTATTTTTGGTAAATGCTGAACACTCTCTATAATGTCTATAAGCCAATAACAATTAGCTTTATTTCTCAAATAGTTTATTCCGTCAGTAAGTTTTAACAGCTTGAAAGCAGAATAATAATATTGTTCCGTTCCGATAAACTTTGATAAATCCACTAATAAACCCTGTTCCATAATCTCACTTATATTATTAATGTTAATCTTTATAAAGCTATCGGTCGGCTGAACACTTCGGACACCACCATTTTACATCTCTTAATTTATTCTCTCTTAATTTATTCTCAAAATATCGGGCTATAACTATTAAATCGTGCTTGTCTAAATCAGATAAATTCCCATTAATCCAATTATCCATTATTTCATTAAAATATTCTTCAGCCATATTAACCACTACTATCTATTGGTAAGGCATTATTCCCAAAACTGCTATATTCCGTTCCACAAATACAGCATATAGCCATTTTAATCACTATTTATTTTTGGAGAAACAATTAAAGCGTTCTGCTCGGATATAAGGATAATCGGGTTTTCTTTAATCCAATAGACAGCATTTAAGCCACTAAAATAACCAGCTTTATTAAAAGCCATAATCATTTTAGTCGCTAAATCACTATCAAAATGCGTGTCCTGTGTCTTATCTAATATCTTTTGTGATAATTGGCTTAAAAAAATCAAAAACTCTCTATCCTTTTTTAGATTATCATAAATCTTCTCTTTAGTCATAAATTTCTCTATATACTCAATATTAAGGTTTTCTATCGGCACGATAGCAGTTATTTGGCTATTATCTCTCGGCAAAACCTTTAAATCAAAATTGTTAAAGACTTTCTGAAAATTAAAGATTTCTGTATTGGTATTTTCCTGTTTTTCTGTTTTATTCTCGTCTTGATTATCCATATTAATCACTTTTTAACTCTTTAAATGGGTTATGCTCTTGACAAAATTCTATTAAATTATATCCTGTTTTTATCTTGACAGCTTGACAGCCACAATTAAACCTTATTTCTTGTGGTAATTGGCTTAACTTTTGCCTAAATTCCTTTTGCTTTAAGGTTAAACCAACCATTTTAATCACTCTATTTGTTCAATTCTATTTTTTTCATTATTTATAGGTATTTCAATAATCTTGGGATTTAAACCACAACTTTTATTATCCGAAAAATCAATATAACCTTCATTATTAAGTCTTTCATTAACCTTTATTTTTGATTTCTCTATTAGCTTTTTTCTTGTCCATTTAGAATTTTTCATTAGGTTTATTAATGCTTTTTGATTCCCTAAAATTTTATCGTAATTATTAAGCAGTTTTTTAATGCCTATAACTTGAGTTTCAGGCACTAATTTTTTATCTAATTCAAATTGCCTTATTAATTCCATTCTTGGCTTTTCTTGTTCTTGTTCCATATTAATCTTATTAACTTATAGCTTTATAAAGCTATCTGTTATTTCCTTTTTCTCTTTATTCTCGCTAATTCTTGATTAAACCTTTTCTCTTTAAGAGAATTTAACTTTTCTTTATAAATATGGTATTTTTGCTTAAAAATACTATCTTTATTGGCTATGTTTCTATCATTTAAGCCACCTTTTAAGCCACTATTAGCCATATTAATCACTTTCTTTAAACTCGCTTTCACAATTCAAGCATAAAGCGTGTAAATCCACAGCACAACGGACTTTTACGCCACAATCACAGATAAATAACCTTAATCTTGAGCCGACTTTATCCTTTTTTGGCATATTTTGGCATATATTAAAAGCGTCTTGATTCGGTTTAAACTCATTAAGCATTAAGCTAAATTGTTCCGTAATTTCTGTTTTGGAATAACCTTTATTTGTTCTCTCCACTTTAAGCAGTAATAACTCGGCTTTCTCTTTAAAATGCTTATTGTGGTATTGGTTTTTTGTAGTGTCTTTAACCTTTAAGCCATGATTAATATAATGTGCTAATTCGTGTGCCAAAACCCCATAAGGATTCTCGGTTTTTAAGTGATAAGTGTTTATGTTTATGTTATGTAAATCCTGTTTTGTGTTCTTAAAGTGTTCAGCGTGTTCTTTTGGCATAAAATAACCAGCTATATTTTTACCAGCTTTATTAATGGTTATTACATAATCAGCAGTTAAATTAAGGTTAAACTTTTGATTAAGAAAACTAATAAATCTTTCACTTTCATTAAGAGCAGGAATAAAACTATTAGTGTTTAAACACCAATTCTTATCCTGTTCTAATTCTTGTGCCATGCTAATCACCATATACATATTAACTACTATTAATTAACATATAGACATATAAAGCTATCGGTAATATAAACGACACATAAAACATAGTCGCTATATGCTGATTCTATATATCATAAAGCGTATATAAGCAACCCTAATGGAGAGAGAGAGT